>Ga0315899_10000476_pt1 | contig 48034 bp, 45 predicted proteins | sample LakEriMetagenome_2_FD_203518 | JGI IMG/M metagenome (GOLD analysis project Ga0315899, IMG submission 203518) | Freshwater fungal communities from buoy surface, Lake Erie, Ohio, United States - Buoy 4 MA112 | ecosystem: Environmental > Aquatic > Freshwater > Lake | place: USA: Lake Erie, Ohio...
CGGCAATACCTTGAGCATTGGCACAGGCAGTGCCGACAAAGGTTTTTCACTGCGCAATGCCGTTGGCGAATTGCGCAATGCCTCGGGTCTGGGCGACAGCGAAGTGCTCAGGCGCGAGGGCGCACCTTTGCCCATGAAGCCATTGAAGAAATGGGACAACAACCGCGATGTGGTGCTGGCGGGTGATGCAGCGGGTGTGGTGGCACCGGCATCAGGCGAGGGCATTTACTACGCCATGTACAGCGGTGAATTGGCAGCCTATGCGGTTGAAAAAGTATTGCACACAGGCGATGCAAAAAATTTGCAAATGGCACGCAAGCAATTCATGAAAGAGCATGGCACCGTGTTTACGGTGCTGGGTATCATGCAATGGTTTTGGTACAGCAGCGAGAAGCGGCGCGAACGCTTTGTCAAAATTTGCGAAGACCGTGATGTGCAGCAACTCACGTTTGAGTCGTACATGAATAAAAAATTGGTGCGCAAAAAACCAATGGCACACGTGAAGATTTTCTTCAAAGACATGGCGCACTTGTTGGGCTTGGCGAAAGTGTGAACCTCGAAGACATTTACCAATCGACCTTGGTGGTTGACATTGCGATTGGCTTTATCGTCATCGAAACTTTTGTCTTGTGGGCCTTTCACCAAATCACAAGGCGCGGCTTGATGGTTCAAGATGTTTTGTTGACCATCCTTTCGGGCTTATCTCTCATGCTGGCGTTGCGCTGTGCACTCACACCTGGATTCTGGCCTGGCATGGCTTTGTTTTTAATCACGGCGGGCTTAGCCCACGGGGCTGATTTGCGTGCCCGAGCTCAAGCCAAAGTCAAACAAGATGGCATCTGAACGGGCATCTGATAAGCCATCCCAACAACGTGTCTTGGTGTTGGGCGCCACAGGCACCATTGGTCAAGCCGCCGTGAAATCTTTGCTGCGCGAAGGCCACGAGGTGGTGTGCTTCATTCGCGCCAAGGCAGGCGTCAACGGCAAACTCACCTTGCAAGATTGGGCAGCAAAACTGCCCGGCGCCATTTTCCGCACAGGCGATGTGACCGATATAAATTCTCTCACCCAAGATGGCTTTGCAGGCGAGCACTTTGACACGCTCATGTCTTGTTTGGCATCTCGCACTGGCAACCCCAAAGATGCTTGGGCCATTGATCACGCCGCCCACATGTTGGCCTTGCAAGTGGCGCAAGCCTCGGGCGTGAAGCACTTTGTGTTGCTATCGGCCATTTGCGTACAAAAACCTTTGCTCACATTTCAGCATGCCAAACTGGCCTTTGAAGACGCCCTGGTGAAATCGGGTATGCGCTATACCATCGTCAGGCCCACCGCATTTTTCAAATCACTGTGCGGTCAAATTGAACGAGTTCGCAAAGGCAAGCCTTTTTTGCTTTTTGGCGATGGGCAACTGACGGCCTGCAAACCGATCAGCGACCAAGATCTGGGCAACTACTTGGCGCAATGTGTCAGTGACCCTGCTTTGCACAATCGAATTTTGCCCATTGGCGGGCCAGGCCCCGCCATCACGCCTTTGCAGCAAGGGGAATACCTCTTTTCATTGTTAGGCCAAACACCCAAGTACAGCCATGTGCCCGTCAAAATGATGGATGCCATCATTGGCGCTTTGTCTGTGTTGGGCCGCCTCCTTCCGCCTTTGGCTAACAAAGCTGAATTGGCCCGCATAGGACGCTACTACGCCACCGAATCAATGCTGGTCTGGGATCAGGCCAAAGGTCGCTACGATGCAGACGCCACGCCTTCAACCGGCCAAGAAACGCTTTGGGACTGCTACCAAGCCCTGGTGAGTGGCAAGTCCTCCCTAGAACGCGGCGATCACGCTGTTTTTTGAGTCTGCCAACGACAGAATCATCTTCTTTAGCGATAATCGAGGGTTTTGTCTGACACCTTGATTTTGAACGCACCCAACGCCCCCGCAAGTCTCACTGAACTGGAAACAGCCAGGGAAAAAGTTCGGCTGTTAGAAGCCGCTTTGGCAGCTGCACGGCGCGAGGCGGGCATTGCGACTAAAAACAGCCCCCAAGAAGGCGCCTATTTAGCCAGCGCCATGCGCCAAACGCACATCAGCGTGCGCGGGGCCCGCACCCACAACCTGAAAAACATCGACCTTGATATTCCTCGCAACCAACTGGTGGTGATCACTGGCCTCAGCGGTTCGGGCAAATCAAGCTTGGCCTTTGACACCTTGTATGCCGAGGGTCAACGCCGTTATGTCGAAAGCTTGTCGGCCTATGCGCGACAGTTTTTGCAATTGATGGACAAGCCCGATGTGGATTTGATTGAGGGCCTGTCGCCCGCCATCTCCATTGAGCAAAAAGCCACCAGCCACAACCCCCGTTCTACCGTGGGCACCGTGACAGAAATTCATGACTATTTGCGCTTGCTTTTTGCACGTGCAGGTACACCCTATTGCCCGGACCATAACTTGGCGCTGCAAGCGCAAACCGTGAGTCAAATGGTCGACGCCGTTTTGGAGTTGCCCGAAGACACGCGGCTCATGATCGTGGCGCCCATTGCGCGCGAACGCAAAGGCGAGTTTGAAAAAGTTTTTGAGCAAATGCAAGCGCTGGGTTATGTGCGCTTTCGTATCAATGGTCAAACTTATGAAGTGGAAGATTTGCCCACTTTGAAGAAAACTGAAAAGCACGACATCGACGTGGTGGTCGATCGTCTCAAAATTCGCCACGAAGCAGAAGCCCCTGCACGCGATGCACTGCGCCAACGCATTGCCGAAAGTTTTGAAGCAGCCTTAAGGCTGGCAGAACAGCGTGCGATAGCCGTTGAAATGGACACGGCTAAAGAACACATGTTCAACGCCAAATTTGCGTGCCCCGTTTGCCATTACTCAATTGCCGAACTCGAACCGCGCTTGTTCTCATTCAATTCCCCCATGGGCGCTTGCACCACGTGCGATGGCCTGGGGACCACCGAAGTGTTTGACATCGACCGTGTGGTGGCCTTTCCCAGTTTGAGCTTGGCCAGTGGCGCCATCAAGGGCTGGGACAGGCGCAATGGTTTTTACTTCAGCATGCTAGAGAGCTTGGCCAAACATTACGCGTTTGATGTAGATGCACCTTTCGAATCTTTGCCAGAAGCAGTACGTCACAGCATTTTGTGGGGCTCGGGCGAAGAAGATATCAAGTTCAGTTACATCATGGAATCAGGCGCTTCCAAAGGCAAAAAGGTTTCCAAAAAGCACCCCTTCGAAGGCATCATTCCCAACCTCACACGGCGCTACAAAGAAACCGATTCCAGTGTGGTGCGCGAAGACTTGGCGCGCATGCGCAGTCACCATGCTTGCTCAGATTGCAAGGGCACACGACTGCGCCGGGAAGCGCGCCATGTGCGGGTCGGTGAGGGCGCGCAAGCGCGCGCCATCTATGAAGTAAACCATGTCACTTTAGGTGAAGCGCAAACCTACTTTCAAAGTTTGAAATTGCATGGCGCCAAAGCCGAAATTGCCGACAAGGTGGTGTCTGAAATTGGCTCGCGCTTGAAGTTTTTAAACGATGTGGGCCTGAACTACTTAAGCCTAGACCGAAGCGCCGACACCTTGTCGGGCGGCGAATCACAACGCATTCGATTGGCCAGTCAAATTGGCTCCGGTCTAACGGGTGTGATGTACGTTCTAGACGAGCCCAGCATTGGTCTTCACCAACGCGACAACGACCGCCTCATTGGCACCTTGAAACATTTGCGCGATATTGGCAACAGCGTGCTGGTGGTCGAGCACGACGAGGACATGATTCGCATAGCCGACCATGTGATTGACATGGGGCCAGGAGCAGGCGTGCATGGTGGGCGCGTGATGGCGCAGGGGACCTGTGCCGATATTTTGCAAGCACCTGATTCATTGACGGGCCAATATTTGTCGGGCCGCAAAGCCATTGAGGTGCCTACCAAACGCCATGCGCCTGGTAAAGACTTTATTGAGATCGTGGGTGCACAAGGACACAATTTAAAAAGCGTGCGTGCGGCTTTTCCTGTTGGACTTTTAACCTGCGTCACAGGGGTATCGGGCTCTGGCAAGTCCACCTTGGTGAACGAGACTTTGTACACCGCAGCAGCGCGCAGCATTCACCGCGCGCACGACGAACCCGCAGCGCATGAAGACATATTAGGGCTCTACCATTTCGACAAGGTCATCAACGTTGACCAGTCACCAATTGGTAGAACACCCCGCAGCAACCCCGCCACTTACACTGGCTTGTTCACACACATTCGCGACCTCATGACCGAAGTGCCTGCAGCGCGAGAGCGGGGTTATGGGCCAGGTCGCTTCAGCTTCAACGTCAACGCATCCAACGGCGGCGGGCGCTGTGAGGCCTGCCAAGGCGACGGCATGGTCAAAGTAGAAATGCACTTCCTGCCCGATGTTTACGTGCCTTGCGATGTGTGTCACGGCCAACGTTACAACCGCGAAACTTTGGAAATTTTGTACAAGGGAAAAAACATTGCTCAAATGCTGGACATGACGGTAGAGGCGGCGTTTGATTTTTTCAATGCGGTGCCAGCCATTGCACGCAAACTGCAAACTTTGCTTGATGTGGGCTTGAGTTACATCCGTTTAGGCCAAGCCGCCACCACCTTGTCGGGTGGTGAAGCACAGCGTGTGAAGTTGGCCTTGGAATTGTCCAAGCGCGACACGGGCCGCACGCTTTATATTTTGGACGAGCCCACCACCGGTTTGCATTTTGCCGACATTGCCTTGTTGCTTAAAGTCTTGCATCAGCTGCGCGATGCGGGAAACACCATCGTGGTCATTGAGCACAACCTCGATGTGATCAAAACTGCCGACTGGTTGATCGACATGGGCCCCGAAGGTGGCTCGGGGGGGGGCACTGTGGTGGGTGTGGGCACGCCTGAAACGCTGGCACAAAATCCTGCCAGCTTTACAGGTCGCTACTTAAAGCGTTTGCTTGAAAAATAAACTTTCGTGCACGCTGATCGATTGAGGAAATTGAGGCGCTTTAGCCTTGCGCTGCGGCACGCAACACATCACGCGTTCGCATCGCTTCATTGCGGGCGGCTTGTACAAAATCATCACCCGATGACGCATACAAAATAGCCCGCGATGAACTCACAATGACTGCGCCGGTTGTCAGTCCTTGGCTTTGCCTGTAGCCGGCCTTGATGGTGGCCACGGCATCGCCGCCTTGGGCACCCACACCGGGAATGAGCAAAGGCAAGGTAGGCGCCAAACTGCGCACACGTTCAATTTCCGCTGGGTAGGTAGCGCCTACCACCAGGCCTAACTGGCCGTTCAAATTCCAAGGACCTTGCGCGAGCTTGGCGATGTGCTCGTACAACAAGGGCTGGCCCGCCACAGAAGCCAAACGCTGGTTCTGCAGATCATCGCCCCCAGGGTTAGATGTGCGGCACAACAAAAACGCACCTTTGGCGTGGTGTTTCAAATACGGCTGAACAGAGTCAAACCCCATGAAGGGCGAGAGCGTGACCGCGTCGGCGCCATAGCGCTCAAAGGCTTCAATGGCATATTGCTCTGCTGTGGCGCCAATGTCGCCGCGCTTGGCATCCAAAATCACAGGTACGTGTGGCGCATTGCGGCGCATGTGTGCCATGAGTTTTTCCAATTGATCTTCTGCGCGGTGCGCAGCGAAGTAGGCAATTTGGGGCTTGAAGGAAATGGCCAAGTCGGCTGTGGCATCGACCATCTTCGCGCAAAAATCATAGATCTTGCCGGCGTCGCCCTTCAGGCCAGCAGGGAACTTGCTGGGTTCAGGGTCTAGGCCCACACACAAAAGCGAGCCGTTTTGGCGCTCGGCGCCTTGCAGTTGTTCTAAGAAGGTCATGGCTGGATTTTAAAGGCTCAAGCAGCAAGACCGAAACTCTCAAGCAATTCAGTCATTTGCCACTAAGATCAGAGCCATGCATTCACTCACATCACGCCAATGGGTGGTCTTGGCGCTTTTAACTGTCGTTTGGGGCCTGAACTGGCCTGTCATGAAATTGGGCGTCACGGGTTTTCCTCCCCTGACTTTTAGGATGCTCTGCTTGCTTATTGGCACACCTGTGTTGGGAATGGGCTTGTTGGCCATGAAGGTTCCTTTTCGAGTTCCAAGACAGTACTGGCGTGAGTTATTGGTGCTGGCCATCTTTAACATGTTTATCTGGCACGTCTTGATCATTTTGGCTGTGCAATATTTGTCCAGTGGCAGGTCAGCCATTTTGGGTTACACCATGCCCATCTTTTCGGCCCTGATTGGGGCGTTTATTTTTCAAAACCAACTTTCAAAGCGTGCATGGGGCGGGGTGTTTGCCGCTGCATTGGGGGTTGTCCTTTTGCTTTGGCATGAGTTGACCAACCTATCTGGCAAACCTGTGGGCGTGCTGTTGGCCTTGGTGGCTGCCAGCACTTGGGCTCTGGGCACTCAAATGCTGCGCAGAACCACCATCCCCTTGTCAACCCTCACCTTGTCTTTCTGGATGACTGCCATGACTACCTTGGTCATGACGGTATTGGCTTTTGTTTTCGAATCAGACAGGTGGCAAGAACCAACACCCGTCCATTGGATGGCGATTCTCTACACCGCCTTGTTGGTGTTTGGATTCGCACACTCCGCCTGGTTTTATTTGGCGCGAGGCTTACCGCCAGTGGCGTCTACCTTGAGTGTCATGATGATTCCGATTTTGGGTGTGTTCAGCGGCGCTTGGGCCTTGAATGAAACCCTCCATTGGCAAGACTGGGCGGCAATGGGCCTGATGGTCGTTTCGATTGCAAGTGTGCTTTGGCCTTCGCAGCCTGAGGCGCGTGCAAAAGCTGAAGGCGCATAAGCCGCATATGGCGCCTCACAGCATGCAGCTGAACCTAATGAGCTTAGGTGCTTGCTGACTTCACCAAACTGGCAGCTGCACACAAATCGGCCCAGGCCTTGGCTTTGTCGGCTTGATTGCGCAGCAAGTAAGCAGGTGGGTAGGTGACGACCACTGGTACACCCTTGAAATTTTGCACTTGAGAGCGCAACTTGCCCAATGGCTCTGCGCTTTGAAGCAACGCCAGTGCAGCCGTTCTGCCCATGGCCAATATCACCTTGGGTTGAACCAATGAAACTTGCCGCGCCAAGTAGGTGGCGCAATGCGACACCTCCACTTGGCTGGCATTGCGGCCAACCGGGGTGCGACATTTCAAGGCGTGCGTTAAATAAACTTGCTCCCGCGTGAGGCTGAGCGCCTTCAGCATGTTGTCGAGCAATTGGCCTGCAGGTCCAGCAAAACTTCGCCCCGTTTTGTCTTCTTCTTCCCCTGGGGCATCGCCCACAATCATCCAATCGGCTGAGGTCAACCCTTCTCCCAAAATAGCTTGTTGGCGCGATTGACTCAGGCCGCAACCTGAGCAAGCTGCAACGGCCGGCTGCAGTTGCGCCCAGTTCATGCTGGCAATGCCTTCTGGCAAATTCGAAATATCCACAATGGGGACTGACAACAATTGGGGCGTACTGGCAACGGGTGTGGCTAAAGGTGCTGCAACTTGTACAAGCTTGGACGCCATGGCAGGCAAAGCACTTGCCGTTTGCGGCATCCAAACTCGCACGCCCATTTCTGCCAACATGGCGCGTTGGCGATCGTCCAGTTCAAAATGCGTGGCGCTTTCATCCAATGGGACAGGTGTATCTTCAGTCATTGCTTAGGCTTTAAGGGACATGCTCATGACCACCGCTGACTCTCGGGTGGTTCGTCCAGCAGGATAGTAATCTTTTCTCAGGCCCACTTGTTGAAAACCAAAACTTCGGTACAAATTCAAGGCGGGTGCATTGCTTTCACGCACCTCAAGCCACAGCCAACTTGCACCTTTGGCTAAAGACCACAGGCTTAAAGACTGCATCAAGCAACGCGCCCACCCTTGTCGCTGATAGGGCGGAGCAACCGTGATGTTGAGCAAATGAACTTCATCAATCACTTGCATGGCGACAAAGTAGCCCACCAATTGCTCACCGGCCACCAAACGGTGTGCCACATAACCTGCCTTTAAGGCATCTTTGAAATTACCCAGTGTCCACGCGTGGCTGTAGGCTGATTGTTCAACCGCTACCACCGCCTCTAAATCGGCCTCGGTCATGGTGAGCAGCTGAACCTGGATCTCAGGCGTCAACATTTGCTTGAGTTCTGGCGGCCACAGGTTCATGCTTGAGGTGAGCGCGTCGTGCATGTCGAGGCAGTGGTACTGGCTTTGGCCAATTTGATAGCGTCTCGCTCTGCCGTGGTTTGCGCAACCTTGTCGCGAATGTAGAGCGGCTGAACCCATTCGGGTGCAACAGCTTGCTGGGTGGTCCACAAGACAGGCGCCATGCGCAGCAAAGCCAAGGCGTGAGGCTCTGCGGTCACGCAACGTGGAGTGCCGCTGGCGTTAAATTCTTGCATAGGAAATCGGTCTTTGTAAACTTCAAAACCATTGCCTGCCAACACCAAATTGGGCAGGTTCATGCGACTCAATTGCGCCGCCATCGCTTCGGGCGGGCCCACTTGCAAGGGCTGCACAGACGACCATTGTGAGGCCGCAGCGTGCCACGCATAAACACCCACATACACTTCGCCCATGCGAGCGTCCATCACAGAGGCCACATGCCAATCTTGTGACGTTTGTTCAGCGACAAGTGTCTGCCGTGCGTCCTCTGCCACGGCCTTCAAACTGTCAACGGGAATGACTTTCAAGTTCGCTCCCAACGCAAGGCCTTGCGCCACCGCACAGGCTGTTCTAAGGCCAGTGAAAGAGCCTGGGCCTTGACCTACCACCAAAGCGGTCAAATCAGAAAGTTGCAAATTCGCTTGCAACAGCAAGGCCTTGACCGTGGGAATCAATTGTGCCGATGCATTGGCACCGCCTGCACCGTGGTGATGCCAAGTTTGATCACCCTGCGACAAGGCCACCGACATCATGTCGGTGCTGGTGTCAAAAGCTAAAAATTTCAAGGCTGGGGTCATTGCATCAAGGTTTGAGAAGTGAAGATTTGACCACGGCTTGCCGCACGCCAAACAAAATACCGCCAGTGACCAAAGCCAAGCCAGCCCACAAATTCCATGATAGGGGCTCGCCTAAAAATACCACAGCGCCCAGCGCAGACAAGCCCGGTACCACCGCTGTGATCATGGTGGATTTCACAGGGCCAAAAGTGCGAATCATTTGCGTGAAGGTGATGCCTGAAATGACCACCGAGCCCACGCCCTGAAAGACCGCCTGAAACACAATTTCAGACCAGGCGGCTTGTGCCATGTGGCTAGGTAGCACATTGAAATTAACCAGCAGCGCATACGCAGGCACAAAGCTGACCAGCGCAAAAGCGGTAATAGCCATAGTGGCTCGAACGGCATCCAAACCATAACGCCGTACCGTGACGCTGTAGGCAGACCAGCAAAAAGCCGCTGTCATGAACAAAAGGTCACCGATCCAAACTTCGCCGCCTTCAAAGGCTTTGAGCAGACTCATGCCGCCCACCAAAACGTCGCCACACACAATCATGACCAAACCAATGGCTCGGTTCATACCAATTTTCTCGCGCAAAAACAGCCACATCAACAAACTGGTCCAAAGCGGTAAGCTGCCTGGCATGAGCACAGAGGCGTGGCCTGCAGGCGCATAAAAAAAGCCAATGTAGGCCAACACGGCATACAAGAAACCACCCATCAAGCCAGCCTGAACCGTGATGTGCAAAGGCAAGGGCGACAAACCCAACAAAGAACCCACTTTTTCGCCGCGTTGCCTGGCTTCGCGCATGAGCCACCAGGCCCAAGGCAGAAGGACGCTGCTAGCGCCAAGGATGCGCGCGCATGCGATGTCCAAGGGCAAAAGCACATGCGACGCGGAGGCCCGCGCCACAATGATGAAGGAAGTCCAAATAAGAACTGTGATCACGGCCGCTAGACGGCCAATGGTGAGTTGTGAAAAAGCCATGACCCAATGATACGTCCTGCCCTTGATGCAAGCATCCCAGGGCGGATAGACTTCAGGGATGCGCAGATCTCGCTTTCAGTTTTCTCTTCAGATGGGTTTAGGTCTGGTCTTGGCCTTTCTAAGCTTGGCTTTACCTGCCAAGCCCAATGCCAACAAACCTGAAAAAACACAGGTCCCTGAAAGCGTGATTCAGGCGTTTAAGCAAGCCAATGTGCCCTTGAGTGCTGTCAGCATCCTGGTCACACCCTTGAATAACCCGTCGTCAAACTCTGGGCTTTCTAAGCCTCGATTAAGTCTTCATGCCAACGCAGAGATGAATCCTGCTTCTGTCATGAAGCTGATCACCACCTCAGTGGGCTTGTCGCTATTGGGGCCAGACTTCACTTGGCACAACAAAGTCTTAGTGGATGGCCCTGTGAAAGATGGCGTCTTGCACGGTAATCTGTATTTGAAAGGCAGCGGCGATCCCAAATTGGTTGTGGAGCGCGTCCAAACATTGCTCCAAGATGTGATGACCAAAGGCCTTCGCGAAGTCAAAGGTGACATCATTTTGGATGGCAGTGTTTTTGACCTGCCCGATAAAAATCCCGCAAGCTTTGACGATGAACCGCTGCGGCCCTACAACGTTGCGCCACAGGGTCTTCTGTTGAACTTCAATGCCATGTTGTTCAAGTTCACACCCGATGCCGCCCGCGGTGAAGCCAAAGTTGAAAGCGAACCGCCGCTTTCCAATGTTCAATGGCCCAGCAGCGTGCCCTTGTCGGCCGGCCCTTGCCATGATTGGCGGACTCAACTTCGCGCTGACTTTTCGAAAGCTGACAGCGTGCGCTTCAATGGCACTTACCCCAAAGCTTGTGGTGAGCAAAAGTGGCCTGTGGCTTATGTTGAACCACCATCTTTTGCGCCGCGTATGGTCCAAGCCATGTGGCGCCAAGCGGGGGGGCAACTCAGGGGGCAAGTGCGTCATGGCTTAACGCCGGCGCAAGTCACACTTTGGCATGAAGCACCTTCGCTGCCTTTGACCGATATCGTGGCCGACATCAACAAGCTCTCCAACAACGTCATGGCACAACAGTTGTTTCTCACCTTGTCAAGCCAAAAGGGAGTCGGAAATTTTGCATCTTCAAAGCAAGTCGTTATGCAATGGTGGACAAAAAACATGCAAGGTCACAAAGCACCGTTGATCGACAACGGCTCAGGACTTTCGCGTGAAGAGCGAAGCAGTGCGCAGGCGCTCTCCGCCTTGCTTGAACTGGCTGCGCAAAGCAGCTTTTCGAATGCTTTACAAAACTCTTTGGCCATTGCGGGCGTGGATGGCACCTTGGTGCGCCTGCGTGATCGACGACCCAACTCTGTGGTGATTGGGCGTGCCAAACTCAAGTCTGGCAGCCTCCGAGATGTCGCTTCTTTGGCTGGCTATGTCGAGGGCTTGAGTGGGCAATCCTATGTTTTTGTGGTCATTGTCAACCACCCCAATGCCAATGCGACTCGGCCCGCACTGGACAAGCTCCTTGAATGGACAGTTCAAGACAAGAAGTTGAACTCTATTGGCAATAACTTGGGCATGCGTTACTAGGCTGTTAAAGCCAATCGCCCAAAGCTCCAGCTATAGTTCTTTTTTTCCCCACAGACTTATGCAGCAGCGCGCTTTAACCTGTCGCTCACACCCTCCCACTCGAGGGTGTCGGGTGGTGTTTCAATCCAAATATTCAGTACGCCTCTTGCATCAAAGTCACGCAACACGCCGAACAAATCGTGCGCAGCTTGCGCTGCCTGTGCAGGCATAGCACGCCAATACAAGCCAGCACCCATTAGCTCTTGTGATGGTTTTTCAAGGGACCACAGTGCTAGGTTTTGGGTGTGTGGGCCTAAGGCTTCCAATGCTTTTTGCCAATCGGCCTTGCGCATCAATCGCACTTTGCCTGTGGGTGCATAATGCGACGCCAAGGTGCCTGAGGCCCTTGGCGCTTGTGAGCTCAATTCTTCTGGATTCACTAATTTCAAGCCGCATGCTTGCTCAATTTGATTACGGCTAATTTGACCAGGGCGCAACAACACAGGTACACCGCGGGTGCAATCGACGATGCTGGATTCAATGCCAACCTCGCATTCGCCACCATCCAAAATGAGTAAAGCATCCCCAAATTCAAATTGGACATGTGCCGCCGTGGTTGGACTGACACGACCAAACAGATTGGCACTGGGTGCCGCTACACCCCAGATACTTTTTGCTTCGCAAGCCTTGAGTACTTCAAGCGCCATCGGATGTGAAGGACACCGCAAACCCACAGAGCTTTGTCCGCCCGCTGCAGCTGCCGCCATTTCTGTACGTCGGGGCAAAATGAGTGTGAGTGGACCTGGCCAAAATTGTGACATCAGTTTTTGGGCAAAGTCTGGTACTTCAGTAGCAAATTTTTGGGCCGCCTCCAAGGAGGCCACGTGAACAATCAAGGGGTGGTTGGAAGGTCTGCCTTTGGCTTTGAAAATCTTGGCAACCGCCGATTCATTGCATGCATCAGCCGCTAAACCATAAACTGTTTCTGTTGGCAAACCCAAGAGTTCACCTGTGCACAAAGCATCCACTGCTTGTTGCACATGCACAGGATTGTTACCAGAAATGATCATGCGCTGTTAGTACGAAACTTAAAAGGCTTCAATACCTAAAATGCCAGCCGCCTTCAAGGCCACTTGGCGAACTTCAGCAGCAGAAGTACCCGTGACATTGAGGTGTCCCATCTTGCGCGCTTTGCGCGCTTCCGATTTGCCATACAAATGCAAATGTGTACCTTGTAATGCCAGCACTGCTGTCCAATCTGGCAAGCGCGCTACGCCCTTGGTATCAAACCAAACATCGCCCAATAAATTGAGCATGATGGCCTGGCTGTGTTGACGTGGCTGCGTCAAGGGCAAGCCAGCCAAGGCACGAACTTGCAAATCAAATTGCGATTGATCGCAAGCATCGAGTGTGTAGTGGCCACTGTTGTGCGGACGCGGTGCAATTTCATTGACCACCATGCTGCCATCTTGCAGCACAAAGAATTCAGTGCACAACACGCCCACATAATTCAAGCCATCAGCAATGGCGCTTGCTGCAGCCACGGCTTGTTGCTGCAGCGTTTCGGGCAAGTGGCCTTTATAAACCTCTGTGACTGCCAAAATACCTTCGCGGTGCAAATTTCGCTGTACCGGAAAATTCACCATTTGCCCATCGCGGCCGCGCGCCACAATGACCGAGCACTCTAAACTCAATGGCAACATTTTTTCCAAAACACAAGGCACTTCTTTTAAGTCTTGCCATGCAGCGCGCAAAGCCGCTGCATCTTTCACACGCACTTGGCCTTTACCGTCATAACCCATGCGCGAAGTTTTCAAAATACCGGGCAGCAAATTCTGATTGATCGCCGCTGCCAATTGATCTGTAGTCTCAATGACAACATACGGCGCGCAAGGCACGCCGCATTTCACGAAGTGCGCTTTTTCTGCCGCACGGTCTTGTGCAATGGCGACAGCGTCTGCACCTGGCGACACCGGCCGCAGCTTTGCCAATTCGCGCAGGGCCCATGCGGGTACATTTTCGAACTCAGTGGTGATGGCTGCACTGCATGCCGCCAATTCTTTCAACCCAATTGGATCTGTGTAATCGGTTTGAATGTGGCGATGGCTGACGCGGCCCGCAGGGCTTTGCGCATCTGGGTCAAGTACCGCTGTGAAGTAACCCATGGTTTGGGCGGCATGAACAAACATGCGACCTAACTGACCCCCACCCATCACACCCAAGGTGAGCGGCTCGGTGGTCAATGAGACGGATTTTCCAGGGGCAGCACTGCCACCAGGTAACAAAGGCACTGAATGGGTCATGCCGCTCACGTACCGCCCACAGGCGGCAAACTCATGGCTTGCGCAGCAGCCGTTTGGTCTTTTCTGAATTGCACCAGCTTGGCTTGGAGAGCTGTATCGTTTTGCGCCAGCATGGCCACCGCAAACAACGCGGCATTGGCAGCACCTGCAGCCCCAATGGCAAAGGTAGCCACTGGAATGCCTTTGGGCATTTGGACAATGCTGTGCAAAGAGTCCACACCTTGTAAATGTTTGCTGGCCACTGGCACACCCAGCACCGGGACCACTGTTTTAGCCGCTAACATACCCGGCAAGTGGGCCGCACCGCCTGCGCCAGCAATGATGGCCAACAAGCCGCGTTCAAGTGCTGTTTCGGCATAAGTGAACATTTCGTCAGGCATTCTGTGCGCAGAAACTACTTTGGCCTCGTGATCGATGCCAAACTGTTGGAGAATCTGCACTGCGTGTTGCATCGTGTCCCAGTCTGAACTGGATCCCATGACCACGCCGATGCGTGTTTTGGCTTTGGATGCTGTGTTTGGCATGTTTGGCTTTAATGAAGCGTTAAAGAAAATTGTCTCAGCTGAATTTCAGTTGAATCCTTGAATTTTAAGGTTTAGGCCATAAGTCTGGTAAATATGATGGATGTCACCGTAGAAACATTTGAAACCGAGGTCATTGCAGCCTCCATGACCATCCCTGTGTTGGTCGACTTTTGGGCGCCTTGGTGTGGCCCCTGCAAAACCTTGGGCCCCCTCTTAGAAAAGATGGAAGTCGCCTATGGAGGCCGCTTCAAATTGGTCAAAATTGACTCAGACCAAGAGCAGCAACTGGCTGCTGCCTTTGGCATCAAAAGCATCCCCACCTGCGTGCTGCTTAAAAACGGCCAACCCGTAGACGGCTTCATGGGCGCCGTGCCCGAAGGCAAATTGCGCGAATTCCTCGACAAACATGTGCCCGGTGAAAACGAGGTCTTGGCCGCTACAGACGTGCAAGAAGCGGAAGCCCTGATGGAATCGGGCGATTTAGAAACCGCACAAGCCAAATTGCTCGAAGCGCTTCAAGCCAACCCCGAAAACGACGACGCGCGCTTTGACTTGGTCAAACTGCTGATCAGCATGGGCCAACTCGAAAACGCGGGCACCGTGCTCAAGCCCTGCCTGTCTCAAATTCCCCTTAAATTGCGCTTCGAAGCTTTGAAGCAGTGGCTCGATGCTTTGGCCTTTGTCACCACCGACCCGATGGGGCAATGGCCTTTGGAGAAGTTTGATGCACTGATTGCCGCCAACAAGCGAGACTTTGACGCGCGCTTTGCCAAAGCTCGCGTGCTCTTGGCCAGCGACGATTGGACGGGCGCCATGGACGAGCTCTTGGAAATCATCATGCGCGACAAAAAATGGAACGACGAAGCCGCGCGCAAAACCATGGTAGGTTTATTGGAGTTGCTGACGCCAGTTGTGCCTAAAGGTGCTGCCGATCACACTGGCAAATCTGCAGGAGGCATTGAACTGATGGGCAAAAGTGCGGTGCAAGAAGACCCTCAAGCGGCCATGGTGACCAGCTATCGGCGCAAGCTCAGCATGATGCTGAACTGATCAGCACGCAGTGCTAGGTGGATCAGCGCATTGCGCTGATTGAATTAGCGCGTAGCACCCGCCTGCGCCTCAATCAGGCTGTGCATGCCGCGCAGCATGCCGGCCATCATCAAGACCTCGCCCACCACAAACATGGGGCCCACCAACAGGCCCACCACATCGTCTACAAATGCCGGTTTGCGCCCTTCAAAAATGTGGCCTACAAACTGAATGATCCAGCCGATCACAAACACAACCAAGCCTGGAAACCAAGCGGCGTCATAAAGTGCTGCCAGGCCCCAACCCGTTGTGGCCTCGGGCGTGTGTGCGAATGCAATCAAAGCCCCATTGACCAAGCTAGTGGCCAGTCCCAAGAGCAGGTTGCCACGCGTGAGGTACCAAGGGGTTGAAAGCACCCACAGCAAGCCCGCCAAAGTGACAGTGTGGCCCGCCAAGTCGAAGGCCACTAAAGACAGCAACATGCCAATAGACAACACAATCAAGGGGATGCCCACCAAATGCGTGGCGATATTTCGTCGGTCGCGGTGGTAGTGCGCATATTGCACCATGAGCTCAGACGCTGAGCGAAACAAACTGATCATGAAAAGCTTCTCCCACGTTAGAAGCGGCTGCGAAATTAACGCGTTAAGCGCTGCAGTGCTTCTTCGTATTTTGCCGAGGTCTTTTCAATCACCTCACGGGGTAAACGCGGAGCGGGCGGTGTTTTGTCCCAAGGCTTTCCGTTGACCAGGTTGCTTTCTAGCCAGTCACGCAAAAACTGCTTGTCGTAGCTAGGTGGATTGACGCCTTCCACATAACTTTCCGCTGGCCAGTATCGCGATGAGTCGGGTGTCAGCACCTCGTCCATCAAGACCAAAGTGCCATCTGTATCGAGACCAAATTCAAATTTGGTGTCGGCAATGATGATGCCTTTTTCGGCGGCAATGGCACTGGCAGCTTTATAGATGGCAATGCTGATGTCTCTGATGCGCGTGGCCAAGTCGAGACCGATCATTTCGACTGTTTTTTCAAACGTGATGTTTTCGTCGTGCTCGCCCACAGCGGCTTTGGCTGCAGGCGTGTAAATGGGTTCGGGCAGTTTGCTGGCGTTCTTCAATCCAGAAGGCAATTTGACACCACACACTGCTTGTTCTTCTTGGTATTCCTTCCAACCGCTACCGGCCAAGTAACCACGCACCACAGCCTCAACAGGAAGCGGCTTCAAGCGCTTGACCAACATGGATCGACCTTGGACTTGCGACACTTCAGCGGCACTTACAACGCTTTCAGGTGCATCGCCAGTGAGGTGAATAGGACAGAGGTTCAGGCCCTTGGGGCCGAGTTTGTCAAACCAGTACAAGGCCATTTGTGTGAGCAACACGCCCTTGCCTGGAATTGGCTCGCCCATGATGACGTCAAAGGCACTGATGCGGTCGGAGGCCACCATCAAGATGCGATCGGTTCCTACTGCATAGTTGTCACGCACCTTGCCTCGTGCGAGCAAGGTGAGGGAAGTGAGCGCAGAAGTGTGCAATGCAGAAACGATCGTCATAGTGTCTGCATTATCGAGCCAATTTCAGTGGACAACTTGCGCCAACTCACCTTTTGCGTATTGCGCCGCCACCACTTGCAAGCTGTGGCCTTTGATTTTGGCGGCCTGGCCTTCACAACCAAACTCGATGTAGCGTTGTTTGCAAATTTGTTTGGCAGCTTCGCGCGCAGGTTTGAGCCAATCGCGGGGGTCAAATTTCTCAGGATTTTGTGCCATGAATTTACGCACAGCAGCGGTCATGGCCAAGCGGATGTCGGTGTCGATGTTGACCTTGCGCACGCCAAACTTGATGGCCTTTTGAATTTCTTCCACAGGCACGCCATAGGTCTCTTTCATGTTGCCGCCAAATTCACGAATGATGGCCAACAAATCTTGCGGCACACTGGACGATCCATGCATCACCAAGTGGGTGTTGGGAATACGTTTGTGTATGGCTTGAATGCGGTCGATGGCCAATATGTCGCCCGTGGGCTTGCGCGTGAATTTGTAGGCGCCGTGGCTGGTACCAATGGCAATGGCCAAAGCATCAAGCTGGGTGCGCTTCACAAAATCGGCGGCTTGCTCAGGGTCGGTTAAGAGTTGTTCACGGGTCATGACAGCGTCAGTTCCGTGGCCATCTTCTTTGTCACCTTGCATGGTTTCCAAGGAACCCAAACAACCCAACTCACCTTCAACGGTGATGCCTAATTTGTGCGCCATGCTGACCACTTTTTGCGTCACTTCAAGGTTGTATTCGTAGCTGGCAATGGTTTTGCCATCGGCCTCTAAGCTGCCGTCCATCATGACGGAGCTGAAACCCAAATTGATAGCGCCTTGGCATACGTCGGGGCTTTGGCCGTGATCTTGATGCATCACCACGGGAATGTCAGGATAAGACTCAACAGCCGCTTGAATGAGCAACTTCAAAAAACCTTCACCCGCATATTTGCGCGCACCAGCAGACGCTTGCATGATCACTGGGGCACCGGTTTCTTTGGCGGCCTCCATGATGGCCTGAACTTGCTCCAAGTTGTTGACGTTGAAAGCTGGAATGCCGTAGCCGTTGGCTGCTGCATGGTCCAGAAGCTCGCGCATCGATACGAGTGCCATGGTAAAAGATTCCTGAGAGTTAAATGATCATTGTCAAGCAACTTGATTGCATCCATGGGGCAAATGAATTCAAATGCTGTCGAGATGTAACTGGCTTGTAACTGGCCCGATTTTAACAAGCGCCGTTTGGTTTTGGTGGGCTTTGAACCGGGCAGACTATGATTTAACCTATGTTGAGCCCGCTTCAATCATTTTCTACAGAACAGCGCCCTTGTATTTGGCGGCCCTACGCCATCGTCAGCTTGGTCTTGTTGATCGCTTGCTTGGCTTGGGAAGCTACTGCATGGGACATGTCCCTTGAAAGACTTTGGGGCGAACCCAGCGGCTTTGCATTGCGCGACAACTGGTGGATGACCAAAATCATGCACGATGGCGCTCGCAACTTAGGTTGGGTTTTTTTGTCGACCCTCTTGATAGGTATTTGGCGGCCTTGGGGGTCGCTCAAGGCTTTGGCCACTGCCGATCGAGTCGGTTTGTTTTTATCGGTGTTGAGCGCGTTGTTGCCCGTGACTTTGATCAAAGGGTTCAGTCAAACCAACTGCCCTTGGGACCTTCAGGCATTTGGTGGACTGGCGCCCTACGTGTCGCATTGGAACCTCTGGTTTGGCGATGGCAGCGGCGGTCATTGCTTTCCGGCAGGCCACGCCTCTACCGGCTTTGCTTTCATGGCCGCCTACTTTGGTCTTCGACAAAACAATGCCCCTGGCGCCATGCTGTGGCTGGTATTGGCAATCGGCGTCGGATTTATTTTGGGGTTCTCACAGCAAATGCGCGGCGCGCACTTCATGAGCCACACCCTTTGGACGGCATGGTTGTGCTGGACTGTAGGCTGGATGAGCCATGCTCTTTTTCACCTCATTGGACGAAATCGAAAAAGCTAGTACTTATTCGGCTCTTGAAATTTTGAGCATGTTGGTACCGCCTGGTGCACCCATGGGCTCACCACATGTGATGGCGTAGATGTCACCCGAGGACACGATGCCACGAGTCTTCAAATGTTTTTCTGCTTGTGCCAAAGCTGTATCGCGGTCTGCACTGGTGTCCATTAACAAGGGCCGCACATTGCGATAAAGCGCCATTTTGCGTTGCGAGCTGAGCTTGGTTGTTAAGGCATAAATTGGAATTTTGACGCGGTGGCGACTCATCCACAGAGCGGTTGAACCTGATTCGGTGAGGGCCACAATACCCTTTGCATGCAGGTGGTGTGCTGTGAACAAAGCGCCCATAGCGATGGACTGGTCAATTCGGCTGAAAGTCTGACCACTGAAATCGGCATCCAATTCAAACTCTTCGGCCGCTTCAGCAGCCAAACAAATTTTGGCCATCTCCACAACGGTTTCAAGGGGAAACTTACCAGCTGCTGTTTCAGCGCTCAACATCACAGCATCGGTGCCATCCAACACCGCGTTGGCCACGTCACTCACTTCTGCGCGTGTAGGCACTGGGTTGGTGATCATGCTTTCCATCATCTGCGTGGCCGTGATGACCACTTTGTCGTGCGCACGGGCCAATTTGATCATGCGTTTTTGCAATGCCGGAACCACGGCATTGCCGACTTCTACGGCCAAGTCGCCGCGGGCCACCATGATACCGTCGCTGGCCAATAAAATTTCTTCCAACCGGGGAATGGCTTCTGCGCGTTCAATTTTGGCAATCAAGCCGGGCTTGTGGTTGTATTGGGCCGCTGCCACATTGGCCAACTGACGGGCCATTTCCATGTCTGTGGCATTTTTAGGAAAGCTCACTGCCACGTAATCTGCCTGGAAACTCATGGCGGTTTTAATATCCTCCATGTCCTTGGCTGTAAGAGCTGGTGCAGTCAGGCCTCCACCTTGTTTGTTAATGCCTTTGTTGTTGGACAATTCGCCACCCAACTTGACTGTGGTGTTAACTTTTTCACCTTGCACTGAGTCAACGGTGAGCACAATCAGGCCATCGTTCAACAACAACACATCGCCAGATTTGACATCGCGGGGAAGCTCTTTGTAATCAAGGCCAACGCCAGTTAAGTCACCGGGTTCTGCGCGGGAGGCGTCGAGCACAAACTTGGCACCTGGCTCCAACATGACTTTGCCTTCGGCAAACTTGCCAACGCGGATTTTGGGGCCTTGCAAATCAGCCATGATGGCCACTTCTCGGCCCGCACGAGTGGCAGCTTCACGCACCAACTTGGCACGGTCGATGTGATCTTGTGCTTTGCCATGGCTGAAGTTCAAACGAACCACATTCACACCAGCGCGAATCATGGCCTCTAACATGGCAGGATCGCTGGATGCGGGGCCTAAGGTGGCAACGATTTTGGTAGCGCGAGTGGGCATGTGAACAAGTCTCCGTTGTCATTTGATTTCAATTTTCCCACGAAATCAGTGACACAAGGACAACATATTTTCAGTTGCCGCCGCTGTAGCCTGCTTTTTCGCTAACTCACCGATTCAATCGAGTTGAAATTCTTTGACTTGTAGATGCGGGCGCTTACCAAGTAAACCAACACGGCAATGCCGGTGACGCCAATGCCAATGTAGCCACCCCAAGCATCCCAAATTTCTTCCAAGTTGGTAAAGTGCTGGCTACTGTGGCCAACGGCTACGACAATCAGTGAAAGCGTCGCCACAACGCCGCTCATAATTCGGCCCGCCCGATGTGCCAACTGGTTGCTCCGATTGACCAACCAGTGCATGAGCAAACCATTGCTCGTATCAGCCAGGATCATGCCTGTACCAAAACTCACTGCCATGGCGAAAATGGCAAAGAAACCGCCCAACTCATGGCCTTTGGCTGCCATCAGTCCAGCTTGCGCCAAAGAATCAAATGAAATGGCGAATCCAAAACCTACGCCCATAGGGTGAGCAAACGGCCCCAAGACTTGCAGAACTTTGCGCTGAAGCGGGCTTCCAGCATGGTGGTGATCCTCACTGGCTGAAAAACAAAACTTGAAATTTCGGAAGGCCAACCACAACAAGAAAAACGTTGAAATCCAAAGTCCCACAGCATCCAACCATTCTGGCAACTGAACCCCATAAAGATAGAAAACAAAGGTTGCCAGCAAAATGGTGAGGCTGTGACCCACTGCGAATTGAAATCCGGTAAGGCGCGCTTTCCAATATGCGCTGCCGTTCTGACGCAGGCGAGTCATGCCATCAACCACCGCAATGTGGTCTGGGTCAAGGCCATGCCGAAAGCCCAAAGCCAGCAACAACCCTGACGTGGCGAGCAGTGAAGAGGTGTGCAAATCCATGGTGTGATTTTCTACCAATTCGGGGTCAAACTCTTCAGCAGCCGCTTCAAACAGACAAAACTAGCCCAGATCATAGGGTCATCAAGGGCTTTACACACGAGCGCTCACAGGCTCTGAGGCCCCCCAAAAAAGAACAAAACGTTTGGAAAGCTTAGGGATTTCCTTACAATCTGCGTAGGATTCCCCTAGCAAACTTCCATTGCACTGCCATTGACCCATGTCACTCACGGGAAAAGCCACTCCGTTTAGACTCGGGGTATCTATTTTGATGGCATCTCAGCACCGCTCCTGCGCCTTGAGCTTTTCGCTTATTTATGACTACAAACGCCACACCTGAAAATTTGCACCCGATTCCGCCAGATCAGGAAATGCCGCATCGCAAAATCATTCGCGAGTGGCTTAAGCCCCTGTCTGATCGCTCCACGTTGCGCGCCTTTGTTCTGTTGCTGGTTGACACCGCCTTGTTCATGGGCCTGGTGGCAGGCACAGTCTGGGTCGAATCTGTGTGGCTCAAACTCTTGTGCGGTTCTGCGGCTGGTTTTGTCATTGGCCGTTTGTTCATCATTGGCCATGATGCTTGTCACCAAAGCCTCACACCGCATCGCGAATTGAACAAATGGATTGGCCGTTACGCTTTCTTGTACTCGCTCACGCCTTTTAGCCTGTGGGACACCGGCCACAATGTGGTACACCATGGCTACACCAACTTGAAAGGTGTTGACTTTGTTTGGACGCCGCTCACGGCGGAAGAATTTGCGGCGCTCGGCCCCGTTGGCCGCTTGATGCAATACATTTACCGCAGTGGCTGGGCTCCCGGTTTGTATTACCTCGTTGAAATTTGGTGGAAGCGCGAGTTCTTTCCCAACACAACACACATGCCCACGCGCCGCCCCATCTTCTTCAAAGACAGCTTGTTGGTCACCGCGTTTGGTTTGCTCTGGATTGGCGTGATGGGCTATGCAGCGGGGGCTACCGGACAATCTGTTTGGCTTACATTGCTCATGGGCGTGCTGGTGCCCTTCTTGTTCTGGAATACCATGATTGGTTTCGTGGTGTATGTACACCACACCCATGTGCGCGTGTCTTGGCACAACGACAAATCGGCGTGGACCAAAGCCCAGCCCTTTGTATCCACCACCGTGCACCTCACTTTTCCCATGAAAATTGGCAACATGGTGCACCACATCATGGAGCACACAGCGCATCATGTGGACATGAGCATTCCGCTCTATCGCTTAAAGCAAGCGCAAGCCAAGTTGGAAGAAATGTTGCCTGGCCGCATCATTGTTCAGCCCTTCTCTTGGGGCTGGTATTTCAAGACAGCCAAAGCTTGTAAGCTGTATGACTTCACACGCGAATGTTGGACCGATTTTCAAGGCCACATGACCAGTCCTGTGCGGGGCAACTTGCCTTCTAAGTCTTAAGCATTTAAGCCTTTTGAATTCGGCCTGAGGGTCAAGTCAAGTCAAGTCATAAAAAAACTGCTTCTCACGAAGCGTTTTTTCATTGTGCTCGCCGCGTCAAAATCTCAAAGGCAGGCAATGTTTTGCCTTCTAAGATTTCTAAGAAAGCACCGCCACCGGTGGAGATGTAGCCCACTTGTTTTTCAATGCCGTACTTGGCGATGGCCGCCAAGGTGTCGCCACCTCCGGCGATGCTAAAAGCTTTAGATTCTGCAATGGCTTGTGCAATCACGCGCGTGCCATTTTCAAAGGCGGCCATCTCAAACACGCCCAACGGGCCGTTCCAAACAATGGTGCCAGCCTGTTTCAGTTGCGCCGCCAACCTGGCAGCCGTTTCGGGTCCAATGTCCAAAATCAAATCGTCATCTGCCACCTCTGTGGCCTTCTTCACAGTGGCCACAGCCTCTGCTGAAAAAGTTTTGGCTGTGACCACATCGGTGGGAATGGGCACATCTGCGCCTCGAGCTTTCATGATCGCAATGACGGCTCGGGCTTCATCCAACAAGTCTGGCTCCGCCAAACTTTTGCCAATTTTCAAGCCTGCCGCCAACATGAACGTATTGGCAATGCCGCCCCCCACAATCAGCTGGTCCACTTTGTCGGCCAAGCTCTTCAAAATAGTCAGCTTGGTAGACACTTTGCTGCCAGCCACAATGGCGGCCAAGGGGCGTGCAGGATGCGCCAAGGCTTTGGTGATGGCGTCAATTTCTGCAGCCAGCAAAGGGCCCGCACACGCCACTTTGGCGTATTCGGCGATGCCATAAGTGGTGCCTTCAGCGCGATGTGCCGTACCAAAGGCGTCGTTCACAAAAATATCGCAGAGTGCGGCCATTTTTTGAGCCAGCTCTGGGTTGTTTTTCTTCTCACCCTTGTTCACGCGGCAGTTTTCAAGCAAGACCACTTGGCCTGCAACCACGTCAACACCTTCCACCCAATTGGCTTTCAGGGCGATATCGCGCCCTAGCAATTCTGCCATTCTTTTGGCAACAGGTGCCAACGAATCTTCTGGTTTGAATTCGCCTTCAGTGGGGCGGCCCAAGTGACTTGTCACCATGACAGCAGCGCCGGCATCGAGGGCCATTTGAATACAGGGTAGAGAGGCGCGAATCCGCGTGTCTTCTGTGATGTTGCCGGCATCGTTTTGCGGGACATTCAAATCAGCGCGAATGAAAACACGCTGGTCTTTGACCTTGCCTTGTTGGCACAAATCTGAAAAACGAATAACGTTCATGAATGCTCTTTTGAATGACGAGGATGAACCAGAAGCACTTGGCGACTTTTAGAAAGAAACAGAATTTTAGACCTGCAAACTTGCGGAAACTTACCGCACTCACCAACCCAAAAGCAAATGCAATGGCAAATAGGCCAACATGCCCGCCACAATGGTCAATAGCACATTGCGGCGCCAGAAATAAACGGCAGCACCTACAGCAGCACCCATCCACCTTGCATCCATCCAGGTGTGCAAAAACTGTCCCTGCTGCATCAGGATCTCGGGTAAGACAACAGCAGCCATGGCCGCAATGGGTGCATATTGCAAACCGCGCTGGGCCCAGTCGGGCAAGGTCCATTCTTCGCTTGAAAAGAAAAAGAAACTGCGCGTGAGAATGGTGACGCCCGTCAAACCTGCTATCACGGTCAAAGTCCAAAAATCGGTACCCTCAAGAAAGCTCATGAAGTGTGTCCTTCACGCGTTTTTTGGAAACGCTCCAGACTCATGCTTAAAATGACGGCCACACCAATGGCCATGACGATGTTGAATTTCAAAGGCAAGTGGTACGCCGCAATAGCGGTGGTAGCAGCCACACCTGCTGCAAAGATTCGCATGTGCGTGTTGGCCAGTGAACACAAGATGCCCACCAAACACAAAGTTCCCGCAAAGCCCAAGCCCCAAGAAGTCGGAATGATGTTGGCCAAAAAAATACCAGCAAAACTGGCAGAAATCCAACTCACCCACATCATGCAAGTGTTACCTGCCAGAGATGCTGCTTGTGCCAATTGATCTGCAGGGTCTTTGCTGGGATTTGCAAATCGCTGTGTGAACAACACATAACTGATATCGGCCGTGAGATAGCCGTGCACCATCCTTTCAAGGCGCGGCAAATGCATGAGGTATTGACGCAAATGCAAACTGAAAACCATGAAACGCAAGTTCACGCAAAAGCCTGTGGCCACAATCACCCAAGCAGGCGCGCCCACAGCGATCAACGGCAAGGCCGCCAATTGCGAACTGCCCGCATACACAAACAGCGTCATGGCAATGGACTCAAACACACTCAAGCCAGAATTCACCATGGCCACGCCGGTCATTAAGCCCCACGCAGCAAGGCCTGGTGCTTGGGGTGCCGCGTCACGCACAGCCTCCATGAAGGCGGGATGACGGTAATTTTCAGCTTTGAAAAACATCGCCCGCCTGCCCTTTGAAACTTCGCACAAAGTCTGCTGCTGCTTGGCGTTTGCCACCCGCCTTTTGAAATTGCGTGAGACATAAAACACCTTCACCGCAAGCCACTCTCAGGCCTTCTTCTTGCACACTGAGCAAAGTTCCTGGTTCGTTGCGTTGAGAATTTTCAAGCGGCCATGACTCAGCGTGCGCTTGCCAGACCTTGATGACTTCGTCGCCCCATTGCCATGTCATACCTGGGAACGGGTCAAATGCTCGGACACGTTGAGCCAACACTTGCGCCGTTTGTGTCCAATCAATGCGCGCCTCAGCTTTTTCAATTTTGTGGGCGTAAGTCACACCCGCAAGCGGCTGCTTGAGAGGTTTGAAGTGGCCTGCTTGAGAGAGTGCATTCACAATCATTCGAGCGCCGATCACAGCCAACTTGTCTTGCAAACTGGCAGTGGTGTCATGAGGACTGATAGGGCACCTTTCTTCAAGCAACATGTCACCCGTATCAAGTCCTGCATCCATTTGCATGATGGTCACACCGGTTTGAGCATCTCCAGCCTCAATGGCGCGGTGAATGGGTGCAGCACCTCGCCACCTGGGCAGCAGTGAGGCATGAATATTCAGACAGCCATAGCGCGGTGCATCCAGGACCCACTGCGGCAATATCAAGCCATAAGCTGCAACGACCATGACATCGGCTTGAGCGTTTGAAATGAAGGTTCGGGCCGCGTTTGCTTCATCAGGGTACTTGCCCTCCAATTTCAGGCTGTGCGGCTGAACGAGGGTCAGCCCCTTTGAAAGTGCAAACTGCTTCACGGCCGAAGCTTGCAGCTTCATGCCTCGACCTGCAGGCCTGTCGGGCTGCGTGAACACACCAACGACCTGATGTCCTTCCGCATGCAGTGCGGCCAATGCGCTGCGGGCAAATTCGGGCGTGCCCGCGAAAATCACGCGCATACAGATTCTTTCAATGTAAGTTTAAGCGTCTTCTTTTTGGGCTTTGAGCATTTTGGTCTTGATGCGATTGCGCTTTAACGGTGACAAGTATTCAACAAACACCTTGCCCATCAAGTGATCCAACTCGTGTTGTACGCAGACCGCCATCAAGCCTTCAGCTTCAAGCTCACGAACTTGGCCATGTTCATCGGCAGCTTTGACCTTCACATGCACCGCACGCTCTACGCCATCGTAAATGCCGGGCACTGACAAGCAACCTTCTTCGCCTTTGACGCGCTCTTCGCTGTACCAAGTAATTTCTGGGTTGATCAATACCGTGGCTTGGTTGCGTTCTTCAGAGGTGTCCATCACCACCAAGCGCTGATGCACGTTGACTTGGGTTGCCGCCAAGCCAACGCCTTGTGCCTCGTACATGGTCTCAAACATGTCTGCGACAAGCGTGCGCAACTTCTCGTCGAACACCGTGATAGGAGTTGCCACCTTGTGCAGGCGGGGGTCTGGGTAGCAAAGGATGTTTAAAAGTGCCATGGTGATTTATTCAGCAATACCTCTATTTTCGCCAATTTGAAGAAGCCTTGCCCAAGTGACGAATCGTACCCAAAATCGACCTTCCCCAATCCGCGGGGCACTGTTTAGGAAAAAAATGGTTTCGACTCGAGAAAGTCTAAAGGCCTGGCTGCGCTTGAGCCTCACACCCGGTGTAGGCAACGTCACAGCGCGCGCCTTGCTGCATAGGTTTGGCTTACCCGAAGCCATCTTTGAACAAAGCACTCGTGAACTGCAAACACTTGTAAGTGGCGCCATGTGTCAACAACTTCGCCTTGTTCCCCCCAGCTTAGACGTTGCTTTAGAGACCACCTGGGAGTGGCTCCAAACTCCGGCTCATCTCGGTACAACCAAGGTCGGGCACAAGCGAGTTCTCACCTTGGCCGATAAAGACTACCCCAGCAGCCTCATGCTCACCCCCGACCCGCCTTCTCTGCTGTATGTATTAGGGCAAACACAGTATCTGCGCTGTCTCAGTCCACCCTCCAACCAAGCGCCGCTTGCCATTGCCGTAGTTGGCAGCCGCAATCCAACCCCACAAGGCCGTTTGAATGCACACGACTTTGCCGTCCATCTGGCACAAGCTGGTCTCACGGTTGTGTCTGGCTTGGCCTTAGGCGTAGACACTGCGGCGCACCAAGGCGCCTTAAAAGGTGGTCACCCGCACTGTCCCTTGCACACCGTGGCGGTTGTGGGCACAGGTTTAGACCGCGTTTATCCGCATCAAAATCATGCTTTAGCCCTAGAGATTGCGGCGAATGGCTTGTTGATCAGCGAATACCCATTGAACACGCCGCCCATCACCTCTAATTTTCCACAACGCAATCGGCTGATCGCTGGCTTGTCGCAAGGCTGCCTGGTCGTCGAGGCCGCAGCGCGTTCTGGTTCTTTGATTACAGCCAAACAAGCCTTGGACTTGGGCAAAGAAGTGTTTGCCATACCGGGCTCGATTCACACCACCGTCTCAAAAGGGTGTCATGACCTCATCAAGCAAGGCGCCAAGCTGGTCGACTGCGCACAAGATATTTTGGAAGAGCTGAAAGACCTGCCCGAACTTGATGCGCACAATGCGGCGGCACCTGACTTATGGGCCCCATCTGAAGAGCCCGAGACCTTGACAGAAAGTGCACTGCATCACCCGTCTGCTTTGAAGGTGCTTGGCTATTTAGGACAAGACCCTGTGGGTCTAGATGAGTTACAACTGCGAAGTGGCTTGAGCACATCGCAGTTGCAAGCTGAATTGTTTCAATTGGAAATGAACGGAGCATTAGGCCGCTTACAAGGCGGCCTTTACCAAAAGCTCAGCCCACGTCGTTAAACATCTTTAAACCACGGCGCCCGAGTTCGGGTCGTCTGGATCTTCGTCTTTTTTCGGCGGGGCCTTGATCAAATCCTCACGACGAATACCCAACCACATGGCAATGGCCGCCGCCACAAACACAGACGAATAAATGCCAAACAAAATGCCAATGGTTAACGCCATGGCAAAGTAGTGCAAAGTTTCACCGCCAAACAGCAACATGGACAACACCATGATTTGCGTAGAACCGTGCGTGATGATGGTTCGGCTGATGGTGGAGGTGATGGCGTTGTCAATGATCTCAACCGTGTTCATTTTGCGATAACGCCGGAAGTTCTCGCGAATTCGGTCAAAAATCACCACCGATTCGTTCACCGAATAACCCAATACCGCCAACACCGCGGCCAACACCGCCAAGGAGAATTCCCACTGAAAGTAGGCAAAGAAGCCCAAAATAATAATCACGTCATGCAAGTTGGCAATGATGGCTGCGACAGAAAACTTCCATTCAAATCGCACTGCCAAATACAGCATGATGCCGATCACCACGAAAGCCAATGCCTTCAGGCCGTCAGTCGCCAACTCTTCACCCACTTGAGGACCCACAAATTCTGTACGTCGCATGGTGGCTTCTGCATTTTGCGCTTTCAAAGCTTCCATGAGCTTGTCACTTTGCTGCGCAGAGCTCACACCCTTTTGTGCAGGCAAACGAATCATCACGTCGCGCGCTGTGCCAAAGTTTTGCACTTGCACATCGGTGTAGCCTAAGCTTGAAACCACGCCACGCACCTGGTTGAGGTCGGCGGGTTGGCTGTAGCTCACCTCCATCACAGTGCCACCCGTGAATTCCACAGACAAATGCAGGCCGCGGCTGAACAAAAAGAACACTGCCAACAAGAAGGTGGCCAGGGAGATGGCGTTGAAAATCAACGCATTCTTCATGAACGGGATGTCTTTGCGGATTTTGAAAAATTCCATGATGCTGCTCCGCTTTATGCTTTTTCGTCGGTTGTTGCAGGCAGTGCAGAACCATCAGGTCGCCAGACCGTGCCGATAGACACCGTCTTGAGTTTCTTCTGGCGGCCATACCAAAGATTGACCAAGCCGCGCGAGAAAAACACCGCAGAGAACATGCTGGTCAAAATGCCCAAACAGTGCACCACGGCAAAGCCGCGCACAGGGCCAGAACCAAATGCCAACAAGGCCACACCGGCAATCAGGGTGGTGATGTTAGAGTCAAAAATGGTGGCCCAAGCACGGTCATAACCGGTGTGAATGGCGGCTTGAGGCGAAGCACCCAAACGCAACTCTTCACGCACACGCTCATTGATCAGTACGTTGGAGTCAATGGCCATGCCCAGTGCCAATGCCATCGCGGCCATTCCCGGCAATGTCAAGGTGGCTTGCAACATGGAAAGCACAGCCACCAGCAACAACAAGTTAACGCCCAGTGCGATGCTAGAGAAAAGGCCAAACACCATGTAATAAATGCTCATGAAAGCAACAATCACCAAGAAGCCCCAAATGACGCTGTTGAAGCCTTTGGCAATGTTTTCAGCACCTAGGCTGGGGCCAATGGTGCGCTCTTCAATGATTTCCATCGGCGCGGCCAAGGAGCCTGCGCGCAATAGCAGCGCCGTATCGTTGGCTTCGCTGGTGGTCATGCGGCCAGAAATTTGAACGCGGCCGCCACCAATTTCAGACCGGATGACAGGCGCTGTGACCACTTCGCCTTTGCCCTTTTCAAACAATAAAATGGCCATGCGTTTGCCCACGTTTTCACGCGTCACGTCTTTAAAGATGCGCGCGCCTTTGCCATCCAATGACAAATTCACGACGGGTTCTTGTGTTTGGCCGTCAAATCCAGGCTGTGCATCGGTCAGGTTGTCGCCTGTCAGGATGACTTGCTTTTTCACAATCACCGGTTGACCGTTGCGCTCCAAATAACGCTCAGAGCCAAAGGGCACAAGGCCATTGGTTTGCTCTGCAGAACGAGCCTCGCTGCTTTCATCGACCAAGCGCACTTCCAAGGTGGCCGTGCGGCCCAAAATGTCCTTGGCCTTGGCTGTGTCTTGCACGCCTGGCAGTTGCACCACAATGCGGTCAAGGCCTTGCTGCTGAATGACAGGTTCAGCCACGCCCAACTCATTGATACGGTTGTGCAAGGTGGTGATGTTTTGCTTCAAGGCCTGTTCTTGCACGCGGCGTGCCGCTTCGGGTTTGATGGTGGCCGTGATTTTGAATTCTCCGCCTTCGGGGGTATCAGCAGCTTGCAAGTCGGCGAACTGATCGGCCAAGACGCGGCGTGCGGCTTCCAATTGCGCTTGATCGCGCACCTTGATTTCAATGCCAGCGCCGTTGCGCGTGATGCCACCATGGCGCACATCTTTTTCACGCAATGTGGTGCGAATGTCGCCTGCCAATGAATCGATTTTTTGCGTCAATGCGGCTTTCATGTCCACTTGCAACATGAAGTGAACACCACCGCGCAAGTCCAAGCCCAAGTACATGGGCGAAGCGTGCAAAGCGGTCAACCATGCAGGAGATCGCGACAACAAATTCAAAGCCACCACATAGCCGTTTTCTGCGCCTTCTGGAATCAAGGCTTTTTGAATTGCGTCTTTGGCTTTAAGTTGTTGCTCCGTGGTGTCAAAACGCGCTTTGATGGAGGTGCCTTCTAGGGTGACCGCTGCAGACGGCACGTTGGCAGACTTGAGAGCGTCTTCCACACGCGCCAAGGTGGCGGCATCCACCTTCGAGCTCATCTTGGAAGACGACACCTGAACAGCCGGCGCTTCACCAAAAAAGTTAGGCAAGGTGTAGACCACGCCCAACAACAAAGCGATCACAATGATCGCAAATTTCCACACCGGATAACGGTTCATGATGGCGGCCGCCTCAAAGAAGAGAAAAGAGCAACAGGCATGCCCAAGCGCAAGGCGCTTGGTTCATGTGGCGTTTACTTGATAGAACCTTTAGGCAAAACTTGAATGACGGCCGAGCGTTGCATTTGAACTTCTACACCATTGGCAATTTCAATGCTCAGGTAACCGTCACCCAATTTGCTCACTTTTCCCAAGAAGCCGCCAGCCGTGACGATTTCATCGCCTTTTGCAAGGGCGTCAATCATGGTTTTGTGCTCTTTTTGCTTTTTCATTTGGGGACGAATCATGACGAAATACAGCACCACAAACATCAAGAGCAAGGGCAACATGCTCATCAAAGAAGATTGCAAGTCGCCACCCGATGCGGCAGCGGCTGGGGCGGTTTGGGCAAATGCGGATGAAATAAACATCGACGAACTCCACGAATAAAAAAACAGTAATCCCCCAAAAATCGGCTTTGAACCGGTTTTTAGGCCAACTCCCGATTGTATGCGGGCTATGATGGCGCCCAAAGACCTTGTCCAACTCGGGAGACGACCATGACCGGCCATTCTCATGACCACGATCACGACCATTCCACCTTGACTGAATTGGACGTCAGAGTTCGAGCCCTAGAAACCCTGCTGACCCAAAAAGGCTACATCGACCCAGCCGCCATCGACCGCATCATTGAGACCTACGAAAAAGAAGTAGGCCCTCACAACGGCGCGCAAGTCGTGGCCAAGGCCTGGACTGAGCCCGACTTCAAAGCTTGGTTGCTTCAGGATGCCACCGCCGCCATCGCCTCTTTAGGCTTTACGGGCCGCCAAGGAGAGCATATGGTGGCCGTCGAAAACACCCCCGAACTGCACAACATGGTGGTTTGCACTCTGTGCAGCTGTTACCCCTGGCCCGTTTTAGGCTTACCGCCCGTTTGGTACAAAAGTGCCGCCTACCGTTCACGCGCTGTTCTTGAGCCGCGCAAAGTCTTGGCCGACTTTGGCGTGTCCTTGCCGGAAAGCGCCCGCATTCGCGTTTGGGACTCCACCGCCGAAGTTCGCTATTTGGTCTTGCCCAAACGTCCCACGGGCACAGACCACTTGTCGCAAACTGAGCTTGCGGCTTTGGTCACGCGCGACGCCATGATTGGGACGGCACTGGTATGAATGGCGTTCACGACATGGGCGGCCAACAAGGTTTTGGCCCCGTTCTCACAGAAAAAGCTGAACCCTTGTTTCACGCAGACTGGGAAAGTCGGGCCATGGCCATGACCGTGGCCATGGGCGCCTGCGGGCAATGGAACATTGACCTGAGCCGCTCAGCCCGGGAGTCCTTGCCACCCGCCGTCTATTTGTCCAGCACCTATTATGAAATTTGGATTCGGGCGCTGGAAAAACTCTTGTTGGAGCGCAACATGGTGACGCAGGCAGAGCTTGCCGCAGGTCAGTTGATCGCGCCGCCAGTCAAAGTGAACAAAGTGTTAAACCGCGGCAACGTAGACGCCGCCTTGAAAGCAGGCAGTCCCACTGAGCGCCCCATTGCTCAGCCCGCCCTGTTCAGGCTGGGCCAAAAAGTACGCGCCCTCAATATGCATCCGCAAGGGCATACCCGATTACCGCGGTATGTTCGCGGCCATGTGGGCACCATTGTCAGCTTGCATGGTGCTCATGTGATGCCTGACCGACACACACTTCGCACATCGCCACCTTTCAACGAAGAGGTTGAGTGGCTCTACACCGTGGTCTTTGACGGTCCCACCTTGTGGGGTGTAGGCACTGACCCTCGTGTGGAGGTGACAGTGGACGCCTGGGAATCTTATTTAGAAGCTGCCGCCTGACATCTTCACAAGTAATTCAATGCAAAAAACACAACTGAGACTAGAAGACATTGCCCAACAGTGCGGCGGTGAAATGCCTTTGCCCTTGCAAGGAGCCAATGGCGCAGTCTTTTCAGAACCTTGGCAAGCACATGCGTTTGCCATGGTGCTGCAATTGCACGAAAAGGGTTTGTTCACTTGGCCGGAATGGGCCGCGGCATTGACGGAAGAAATTCTCAAGGCGCAGATTGCTGGCGATGCAGATACCGGTGCCACTTATTACAAGCACTGGCTCAATGCCTTGGAGGTCATGGTGCTGGCCAAACAATTAGGCACAGCCGATCAAATTCATGATTTAGAGCACGCTTGGGAAGCTGCTGCAGCTAGGACACCGCACGGACAGCCCATCGTCTTAGAAACTTAAGGCTCTGGTGTGCCGGTGTCTAACTGTCCCAAGACCAATTGACGTCTTGCTTGTTCGGCCAAGGCTTGGTACTTGCGTTTGAACGCGTCCAAGCTTTCCTCTTCTAACTCTTCTAAATCCAACAAGGCATTGTGCGCACCATGTGTTGCTCGAATAAGTTCATCAAGCTTCACTTGGAGGGCCTCAGTGTCTCGATTCTGTGTGTTTTGTATCAAGAAGACCATTAAAAAAGTAATGATGGTGGTGCCCGTGTTGATCACCAACTGCCAAGTATCACTGAATGCAAACAAAGGGCCTGTAATGATCCAAATCGCTATGACGCCCACCGCCATTGAGAAAGTGCGCGGCTTGCCACACACATGCGCAACTTTTTTGGCGAAATTGGCATAAGCATTGTTTTGAAACATGGAAGACTTCTTTCGAAAAACAAACACACCGATATGATGCGCCCATTATTAGGAAAATAAAAACTTGAAATTTCCATTTCTTCCCGTTGCCGCCCTGATGGTCAGTTTGATCACCCTGTGTGCTGGCACATCTTTGGCCAAAGGCTTGTTTCCCTTTGTAGGTGCCGAGGGCACCACCACCTACCGCTTGGTGTTTTCCACGCTCTTGCTGATGGCCTTTTGGCGCCCTTGGCGCCGAGCTTGGACTTGGGCCGATGTGCCCATCTTGGTGTTGTTTGGCGCCACATTGGGCCTGATGAACTTGCTTTTTTACAACGCCATCAAAACGGTGCCATTTGGTTTAGCCATCGCCGTTGAATTCACAGGGCCCTTAGCCGTCGCTTTGTGGTCTTCCAAAAAACCGCTCGACTTTGTGTGGATTTTTTTAGCCGTTGCCGGCATGGGCCTGATCTTGCCACTTGGCAACACGATGGGGGCTGACATGCAGGCTGCTCCAATCGATCCTGTTGGAATTGCTTATGCCTTAGGCGCTGGCGCTTGCTGGGCCGTCTACATTGTTGTCGGCCAACGCGTGGCCGATCGCATTGGGGCATTTGCCACGCCCATGGGCATGTTGGTGGCAGCTTTGCTGGTCACCCCTGTCGGCATCAGTGTGGCGGGCAGTTCATTGTTGAACCCAGAGTGGATGTTGGCTGGCTTAGGCATTGCCTTGCTGTCGAGTGCTATTCCGTACAGCTTGGAAATGTATTCACTCAAATACTTGCCCAAACAAACCTTCAGCATCTTGCTCAGTCTAGAGCCCGCCGTAGGTGCATTGGCGGGATGGCTGGTTCTTTCAGAACAACTCAGCACTCAGCAACTGTGTGCCATCGGCTTGATCATGGCCGCTTCGATGGGAAGCGCCATGACCGCGGGTCAGCGCAAGATCGCTGATTGATTCCAGGAATCAAATGTCGATGTTGCCCGCGCGCAATGCGTTGCTTTCAATGAAGTGACGACGTGGCTCGACCTCGTCGCCCATCAGCATGGTGAACACGCGATCGGCTTCAATGGCGTCGTCAATTTGCACGCGAAGCAAACGACGAACCGTGGGGTCCATGGTGGTTTCCCAAAGCTGAGCGGGGTTCATCTCGCCCAAGCCTTTGTAACGCTGACGGCTGGTGGTGCGCTCGGCTTCGCCGATAAGCCAATGCATGGCTTGGCGGAAGTCGTTGGTCTTTTCTTCTTTTTGTCTTTCGCCTTCACCACGCATGACTTTGGCGCCTTCACCGAGCAAACCGCGGAAGGTGTTGGCGGCTTCAGCCAACGCGCCGTAGTCGGCGCCGTGTACAAAGTCTTGCGTAATAACGCTGCTCTTGATGTTGCCGTGATGCCGGCGACTGATGCGCAGCAATGGCTTGTCGGTGCGCACATCAAACTCAGCGCTCACTTCGGCAGGAATGCCGGTGGTGTTGAGTTCGCGCAATTTAGCTTGCAATGCGGGAGCGCATTCGGCTGCGAGATCTAAGTTATCCAAGTTCAGGGACACGCCATCGGCAATGGCACGCAATGCTTCTGCGTCCATGAAGTTGGACAAACGCTGAATGACCGCTTCTGCCACTTGGTGCTTGCGCGCCAAGGACTCGAGTGTGTCGCCGCTGAGCAATTGCGGAGAAGCACCGCCAGTTGCAATGCTGGCGTCTTTCAAAGCAATGCGCAGCAAGAAACTGTCGAGTGCGGGGGCATCTTTCAAATACAACTCTTCTTTGCCGGCCTTCACCTTGTAAAGGGGTGGCTGTGCAATGTAGATGTGGCCGCGCTCGACCAAGTCAGGCATTTGTCGGTAGAAGAACGTGAGCAGCAAAGTGCGAATGTGCGCGCCGTCAACGTCAGCATCGGTCATGATAATGATACGGTGGTAGCGCAATTTATCGACATTGAAGTCGTCGGTGCCACTCTTGCCTGAGTCTGCTGTGACCTTGCCAATGCCCGTGCCAAGCGCTGTGATGAGCGTGACAATTTCAGTGCTGGTGAGCAACTTTTCGTAACGCGCTTTTTCAACGTTCAAGATTTTGCCGCGCAACGGCAGAATGGCTTGGAATTTACGGTCGCGGCCTTGCTTGGCGGAGCCACCGGCGGAGTCGCCCTCGACGATGTAAATTTCGCAAAGTGCAGGATCTTTTTCTTGGCAGTCGGCCAATTTGCCGGGCAAGCCCATGCCATCCAACACGCCTTTGCGACGCGTCATTTCGCGGGCTTTGCGAGCGGCTTCGCGAGCGCGCGCAGCTTCGACAATTTTGCCGCACAAAATTTTGGCGTCGTTGGGGCGCTCTTCTAAAAAGTCGCCCAATGCTTTGGCCACAATGTCTTCTACGGGTGCGCGCACTTCGCTCGATACCAATTTGTCTTTGGTCTGGCTTGAGAATTTAGGTTCAGGTACTTTGACGCTTAAGACGCAGCACAAACCTTCGCGCATGTCGTCGCCACTGACTTCCACTTTTTGCTTTTTGGCAATTTCATTTTTCTCAATGTACTTGCCAATGACACGTGTCATGGCCGCGCGCAAACCTGTGAGGTGGGTGCCGCCATCGCGCTGAGGAATGTTGTTGGTGAAGCATAAAACGTTTTCGTTGTAGCCATCGTTCCATTGCATGGCCACCTCCACACCAATGCTGGTGCCGGGAATGCCGCCGTATGAGTCGGCTGGACGCTCGCCCAAAGCGATGAATGCATTGGGATGCAAAACTTTTTTATTGGCGTTGATGAAATCAACAAAACCTTTGACACCGCCGGCGCCAGAGAAATCGTCTTCTTTGCCAGTGCGCTCGTCTTTCAAACGAATGCGCACGCCGTTGTTCAAGAAGCTGAGTTCGCGCAAACGCTTGGCCAAAATTTCGTAATGGAAATCGTGGTTCTGCGTGAAGATGTCGGTATCGGGCAAAAAGTGAACTTCGGTGCCGCGTTTTTCAGTGGCGCCTGTGACTTTCATGGGCGAGACTTCTACGCCGTCCACCATTTCAAGCAAGCGGTTTTGCACAAAGCCTTTGGCAAATTCAATCTGATGAACTTTGCCTTCGCGGCGCACCGTGAGACGCAACCACTTGCTGAGAGCATTGACGCAGCTCACGCCCACGCCGTGCAAACCGCCCGACACCTTGTAACTGTTTTGATTGAATTTGCCACCAGCGTGCAATTCAGTGAGGGCAATTTCAGAGGCTGAGCGCTTAGGCTCGTGCTTGTCGTCCATCTTCACGCCTGTCGGAATACCGCGGCCGTTGTCGGTGACGCTGATGGAGTTGTCGGAGTGAATGGTAACCACGATGTCATCGCAGTGGCCGGCCAATGATTCGTCGATGGAATTGTCAACCACCTCAAACACCAAGTGGTGCAGGCCGGTACCGTCGGACGTATCGCCAATGTACATGCCAGGACGCTTTCGAACGGCTTCCAAGCCTTCCAAAATTTGGATGGAGCCCTCGCCATAACCCTCAGAGGCACCCGCTTGATTGGTATCGATGGTGGGTTGCAGCGTGGTGAATTCTTCTGCAGAGGGTTTGTTTTCTTCGGTCATTTTTACTTTTCTCTAACTCTTGAATGGCCGAAACCCGCGAATCAACGCGGGTTTCGAAAGGCACTTTTTGGGGTGATGTGAATCACCTTCAAGCAGTTTGGGCCTTAAATGCGCATGGGCATCACCACGTATTTGAAGTGCTCATTTTCTGGGATGGTGATAAGTGCAGAGCTGTTGGCATCGGCCAAATCAATACGCACCATGTCTTGGCCCATGTTGGTCAGCACATCGATGATGTAGGTGACGTTGAAGCCAATTTCGATGCTGTCGCCGGCGTAATCAATGTCGAGTTCGTCGACGGCCTCTTCTTGCTCGGCGTTGGTCGACGCTACGCGCAATGTGCCGGGATCCAAATTCAAACGCACACCTTTGAATTTGTCGCTGGTGAGAATAGCAGTGCGCTGCAAACAAGACAACAAGGCTTGACGGCCTAGCGTCAGGTTGTTGCGATGACCTTTGGGAATGACGCGGTTGTAATCGGGGAACTTGCCTTCAACGAGTTTGGTCACAAATTCCATGCCACCAAAACTGAACTTGGCTTGGTTGTTGGCAAATTGCATGTCAATGGCGCCATCTGCATCGCTTAGCAAGCGTTGCATTTCGAGCACAGTTTTGCGCGGCAAAATAACTTCTTGTTTGTTGGGCACATCGGTGTCCAAAGTGGCCGAAGCAAACGCCAAACGGTGACCATCGGTGGACACCAAAGACAACTGCTTGCCTTCAGCCACAAACAAAATACCGTTGAGGTAATAACGAATGTCATGAACAGCCATGGCAAAAGACACTTGACTAAGCAGCTGCTTCAAGGTTTTTTGCGGCACGCTGAACACAGGGCCAAAGCTGGCGGCTTCTTGAACCAAAGGAAAATCTTCGGCTGGCAAAGTCTGCAAGGTGAACTTAGATTTCCCACCCTTCAGAATCAATTTGCTTTGGCTCGATTCCAAGCTGACGGTTTGATCGGACGGCATGGTGCGCAAAATGTCGATCAGCTTGCGCGCGCCCACGGTGGTGGTGAAGTCGCCGGCATCACCGTCCATCTCTGCGGTGGTGCGAATTTGAATTTCAAGATCGCTGGTCGTCAACTGAAGTGCTTTGCCAGTTTTGCGAATCAACACATTGGCCAAAACAGGCAATGTGTGACGACGTTCCACAATGCCAGAAACGGATTGCAAAACCGACAGCAATTTGTCTTGGGTGGCCTTCAGTACGATCATGTCTTCCTCTGTTTTTGGGGAGTCCCAATTTCGAATTTGGGAGCCCCTAGATTTTCGCTGATTTTTAGACCTAAATTGCGCTTTTGATCGCCTTAATTCAGCATTCTTTGGGGGGGCTTGCGCACCCCCCAAAAACTTAGCCCTTGAGGGTTTGTTCCAAAACGTGCAATTGTTGGTTCAGCTCGGTCAATTGCTGGCGTTCTGCACTGATTTTTCGAACGGCATGCAACACGGTGGTGTGGTCGCGACCGCCAAACAATTCACCAATTTCGGGCAAGCTTTTTTGTGTCAATTCTTTGGCCAAGTACATGGCGATCTGGCGCGGCCGGGCAATGCTGGCCGGGCGCTTTTTGGAATACATGTCAGCGACCTTGATCTTGTAGTAATCGGCCACCGTTTTTTGGATGTTTTCGACGCTGATTTGGCGGTTTTGAATGGACAGCAGGTCGCGCAGGGCTTCACGCGCCAGTTGGATGGAGATTTCCTTCTGGTTGAAACGCGAATAAGCCAAGATTTTGCGCAAAGCGCCTTCCAGCTCTCGGACGTTGGAGCGAACGTTCTTGGCTACAAAGAAGGCCACCTCTTCGGGCATGACACTGCCCTCGCTGATGGCTTTGTTGATCAGGATGGCCACCCGCATTTCGAGCTCTGGCGGCTCAATGGCGACCGTGAGGCCTGAATCAAAACGCGACACAAGGCGCTCGTGGATGTCAGCCAAGCCTTTGGGGTAGGTGTCGCTGGTCATGACAATGTGCGACTTTTTGGCCAGCAGCGCTTCAAAAGCGTTGAAGAACTCTTCTTGAGTGCGGTCTTTGTTGGCAAAAAACTGAACATCGTCGATCAGCAACAAATCGAGCGAGTGGTACCGATGCTTGAATTCGTCAAATGTTTTGCGTTGGTAGGCTTTAACCACATCAGACACAAACTGTTCTGCGTGGATGTAGAGAACTTTGGCGTCAGGCCTGTCAGCGAGCAGTTTGTTGCCCACCGCATGCACCAAGTGGGTCTTGCCCAAACCCACGCCGCCGTAAATGAACAGGGGGTTGTAAAGGTGGCCGGGCATGGTGGCCACATGCATGGCTGCAGCGCGCGCCATGCGGTTGGCCGAGCCCTCCACCAAGGTGTCAAAAGTGAGTGCGGTGTTCAAGCGATGCCGATGGCCATCTGTGAGCACTTCGTCAGGGGTCTCGGCAGCTTCAGGCCTCGCCTCTAATGCGGATTTCGCCATTGAAAATGCAGTTTTACCTTGAGTTTCTCTGGTAGCGAGTGCTAACTCTATTTGAATTTTCTGGCCGTGCAGGCGAGACAATATATCGGCCAATTTGGCGCTGTATTGCGCCCTGATCCAATCTAATTTGAATCGGTTGGCTACAAACAAAGTGACCTTAGATAGGTCATCTGAAACCTGGGCTGTCAGAGGCTTGATCCACGTGTTGAACTGCTGCTCTGGGATCTCCTGCGCCAGCTCATCCAGGCACACTTGCCATAGCGCTTGGCCGGCTTCGTCTGCGTCGGAGGGGTGCTGTCCGTTGCTCATTGGCAAGCGCCTAGGGTGTGGACAGATGGTTGTTTCATTGGACTCAAAAGTAACTTTATCAAGAGTTTATCCACATGTAGGTGGGACAAGTTGAGCCATCATAAACCAGAAGTTTCAAGCCGGTGCATGGATATTTTCAGGACAAATACCTAGGAGGGTTTGCCAGCCCTTCGAAAGTTTGCGATAATCCGCGGTTTCCCCCAAAAATATCTGATTCAAAATGAAACGCACTTACCAACCCTCTAAAACACGCCGCGCACGCACTCACGGCTTTTTGGTTCGCATGAAAACCCGTGGTGGCCGTGCTGTGATCAATGCACGCCGCGCCAAAGGTCGCAAACGTTTGGCTGCTTAAGTCTGGTCTTTGCGCCTTGTTTGATCTGATAGCTTGATTGACTGGGTCTATTGACTTGTTTATTGGGCCATCCCATGACTCAGCAGTGGTGTGCAGCGATTAAAAACCCGCCCTCAATTCCAAGCTGCCCTCGCTGGCGGCACGGTCTCTCGCACCCCACATTTCGCATTGCATCGCCTCAGCTTGCCTGAATCTGGCAATACGGCAGTTGATCTTCAGGTCAACCCTGCCCACCCGCCCCTCTTTCACCCGCAAGCTGTTTGGCTTGGCGCCATGGTGCCCAAACGTTGGGCACGGCGCGCCGTGACACGGAACACCATCAAGCGACAAATCTATGCCATCAGCGAGCAGTTTGAGATCAGATTGCCATGTGCCGCCCATGTCGTTCGATTGCGCTCAGGGTTTGATCGAAAACAATTCATCAGCGCCACATCCACGCTTCTCAAGCAAGCTCTCCGGCTTGAATTAGAGCAGCTGTTCGAACGTGCAGCCAAACAGCCATGATTCAAAAACTATTGATCGGCATTGTGAAAGGGTATCGCCTTTTCCTCAGCCCTTGGTTAGGATCGGCATGTCGGTTTGAGCCCACCTGCTCCATTTATGCCCTTGATGCTTTGAAGCAACATGGCGCAGGCGTTGGCAGCTATCTCACCCTCAAACGCATAAGCCGTTGCCAGCCATGGTGCAACGGTGGCCACGACCCGGTGCCCGAACAAGCACCGAAGTGGCTTTCGCGTTTATTGCATCACCCGTTAACTCACTCCTCTTCGAAGAAGTCTTCATGAACGATATTCGCCGCACCTTTTTATGGGTCATTTTTGGCTTCTCCATGGTTCTTCTATGGGACCAATGGCAGGTATACAACGGGCAAAAGGCCACGTTCTTCCCTGCACCCACAGCTGCAACCGCTGACAAAGCAGCGTCAGCTGCTACGCCTTCTGCGGTCAAAGACTTGCCCGTTGCATCCGTCCCGATTGCAGCCACCGCCCCGGCGGCCGGATCCTCACAAGTTCCAGTTTCTGCCAATGAGCCTGTTGCCACCCCAATCGAGCGCATTGAAGTCAGCACCGATGTTTTAAAGCTAAGCTTTGACACGGAAGGCGGCTCCCTGGTGCGTTCCGAGTTCTTGAAGTTTGGAGACATTGCTGACCAGCAGAAGCCCTTTGTGCTGTTGGACCAAAGCAAATCTCGCGTCTATTTGGCTCAAACAGGCCTGATCGGCGGGCCCTTTGCTTCGCACAAAACACCCATGAAATTCACTGGCGAGCGTGAGCTCAAAGCCGGTCAAAATGAACTCACGTTGACGTTTGAGTCTGCCGAAACGGGTGGCTTGAAATTGGTCAAAACTTACACATTGACACGCGGCAGTTACGCACTGAAAGTTTCGCACAAAGTTGTCAATACAGGCTCGGCGGCAGCGACACCGCAACTCTATGTCCAGCTCGTGCGCGATGGCAACAAACCTGAAGGTGAGTCTTCTTTTTACATGACCTTCACGGGGCCCGCTGTTTACACCGATGCCAAAAAATTCCAAAAGCTAGAGTTTTCCGACATCGAGAAAGGCAAAGCCGATTTTGAGAAAACAACCCAACAGGGTTATGTGGCCATGGTGCAGCACTACTTTGCATCGGCTTGGTTGCTGCCTGAAAACACTTCACGCGAAAACTTTGCAAGGAAAGTTGATACCAACTTGTACGCCGTTGGCATGATCACGCCTTTCAATGAGCTTGCGCCTGGTCAAACTAAAACCTTGGACGTCACCCTCTTTGTGGGACCTCAAGAAGAAAAAGTGCTCGAGGCCTTAGCGCCTGGACTTGAGTTGGTCAAAGACTACGGTTGGTTAACCGTTTTGGCCAAACCACTTTACTGGTTGCTCGATCGCTTGTTTAGCTTCTTGCAAAACTGGGGCTGGGCGATTGTGGCCCTGGTGTTCTTGCTCAAGTTGGCGTTCTATTGGCTCAACGCCAAGGCCTACGCCAGCATGGCCAAGATGAAAGCCATCAATCCCAAAATCATGGAAATGCGTGAGCGCCTGAAAGACAACCCACAGCAAATGCAACAAGAAATGATGCGCATTTACCGAGAAGAGAAAGTCAATCCGATGGGCGGTTGCTTCCCCATCATGGTTCAAATTCCTGTGTTCATCGCGCTTTATTGGGTGTTGCTGGCGTCCGTTGAAATGCGCAATGCGCCCTGGATTGGCTGGATCCAAGATTTGTCAGCACCCGACCCCTACTTCATTTTGCCCGTAGTCATGACACTGTCCACCATGTTGCAAACGGCACTCAACCCTGCCCCACCTGACCCCATGCAAGCCAAATTGATGTGGATCATGCCTTTGGTCTTTAGCGTGATGTTCTTCTTTTTCCCATCGGGCTTGGTGCTCTACTGGATTACCAACAACATTTTGTCCATTGCACAGCAATGGATGATCAACACCAGAATGGGTGTACCGCCGCAGTTCAATCTGCCAAAATTCAATTGAACGCCCGACATTCAACTGCAGGGCCCATTGGCCTGCATTGAAATGACCAACACAGGGCCGCTCATGCGGCCCTGTTGCTTTGTCTCATTGATGTTTTAACTTTATGACCGCCATGTTGTCTCGCCATCAAGATCCCATCATTGCCATTGCCACGGCACCTGGCAGAGGCGCCGTGGGCATCGTGCGAATTTCAGGGCCTCACTTGAAAACTTGGGCAGACGCTTTTTGCGGCAAGCCACTCCAAGCGCGGCAAGCGCATTACCTGCCATTCAACGACAACAAGGGCGAGCCCATCGACCAGGGACTGGCCATCTTCTTTCCTGGCCCTCACTCCTATACAGGTGAGGATGTACTTGAGTTGCAAGCACATGGGGGTCCTGTGGTCTTGCAATTGCTCATAGCGCGCTGCATTGAGTTGGCGGAGTCTGTTAACCCGCACACTGGCAAGGTGCTGCTTCAGGGTCTTCGCTTGGCGCAAGCTGGCGAGTTCACGCGCCGCGCATTTCTCAATGACAAAATTGATTTGGCCCAGGCCGAAGCCATTGCCGATTTGATTGATGCGTCTACCAGTGCCGCTGCACGCAGTGCCAGCAGATCTTTAGCCGGGGTGTTCTCCCAAGAAATTCATACGCTGCGCGACAGCTTGGTTCACTTGCGCATGTTGGTCGAAGCCACTTTGGATTTCCCAGAAGAAGAAATTGATTTTTTGCAGAAAGCCGATGCGCAGGGGCAGCTTGAGCGACTGCAAAAGCAACTTGAAAAAGTATTGGTGCGAACCCAGCAAGGCGCATTGCTGCGTGAGGGCATTAAGGTGGTCATTGCAGGCCAACCCAATGCCGGGAAAAGCTCACTGCTCAATGCCTTGGCAGGTGCCGAGTTGGCCATTGTCACGCCCATCGCAGGCACCACGCGTGATGTGGTGCAGCAAACCATTCAAATTGAGGGCGTGCCAATTCACATCATTGACACCGCAGGCCTGCGCGAAGGCGAGGGCATTGATGAGGTGGAGCAAATTGGCATTCAACGCGCTTGGACCCAAATTGCGGGGGCAGATGCTGTCTTGTTTTTGCACGACCTGACGCGGCGTCATGACCCTGAGTATTTTCAAGCAGATCACACCATACAAGAAAGTCTTGCCGCACAACTTCCGCATGGCGTGACTGTGCTGAACGTCTGGAACAAGTTCGACCTTGCGCCTGAAGCTGCAACACCTCGCACCCATAACAACACCGCCAATGACATCGATTTGTCTGCCAAAACAGGGGTAGGCATTGATCAACTTCGAGCCAAGTTGCTTCAGACTGCAGGCTGGCAACCGGCAAGTGAAGGTTTGTACTTGGCGCGCGCGCGGCACGTTCAAGCACTCAAACGTGTTCAATGTCACATTGAAATGGCCGATGCGCATTTGCGCGCACAAGCCCAATCACTGGACTTGTTGGCTGAAGAGTTGCGCTTGTCGCAAACGGCTTTGAATGAAATTACAGGCGAGTTCAACGCCGACGATTTGCTGGGCGTTATTTTCTCCAGCTTTTGCATTGGTAAATAACACATGGCCAAGACGCCCATCATCGACCGACCTGCGCCACAGAATCCAAAGTCACTGAGTGGCTTGCTGCCTTTTTTAAAACCTTATAAGTTGCAAATTGGTTTAGCGATGGTGTTCTTGGTCTTGGCTGCAGCATCGACCTTGATCTTTCCAATTGCCTTGCGCCAATTGATTGACATCGGATTGCAGCACCCCGACCCCGGCGCACAGGCCATGGCATTGCAAGGTAATTTCATGATGCTGTTTGGCGTTGCCGTTGCACTGGGATTGTTTTCTGCGGCGCGCTTTTTCACAGTCAGTTGGCTAGGCGAGCGCGTGACCACCGATCTGCGCAATGCGGTTTATAGCCATGTCTTAAAGCAGAGCCCCGCTTTTTTTGAGACCACGCCCACTGGCGAAGTCATTAGCCGCTTGGTGGCCGACACCACTTTGGTTCAAACCGTGGTTGGCAGTTCATTGTCCATGGGCTTGCGCAATGCCGTCATGGGTGTGGGTGCCTTGGCCATGCTGGTGTGGGCGCACCCCACTGTCATGCTGCAATTGGTTGTCACCGTGGTGTTGGTTGTGTGGCCCGCCACACTCTATGGTCGCCGCGTTCGCCGTTTGTCACGCGCCAGCCAAGACCGCGTGGCCGATGCCAGCAGCATTGCCGCTGAAATTTTAAATGCCATGCCGGTGGTGCAAAGTTACACGGCCGAGAACCGTGAAGCAGCGCGTTTTGCAAGCGCTACAGAACAAGGCTTTCAAACAGCCGTTCGGCGCACTCGCGCGCGTTCGGTGTTAGTCGCCTTCATCATCATTGCCAATGCTGCTTTCTTGCTGTGGGGTTTGTATCTGGGCACGCAAGCGGTTCTGGCAGGCAATCTTTCAGCAGGCCAATTGGGTCAGGCCGTTTTGTATGTGATTATTTTTGCAGGTGCTGTGGCTGTGCTGGGTGAAACCTATGGTGATTTGCTGCGTGCCGCCGGTGCCACCGAGCGTCTCATGGAGTTGCTCAGCAGTGTATCGCCTGTCCAATCACCTGCAACGCCTGTCTCGTCAACACCGCCGTCAACTGGCAGTACTTTGAAATTTGAATCGCTCCAGTTTCATTACCCCTCTCGTCCTTCTCAGATGGCTCTCCAAGACTTTTCTGTGGACATCGAAGCGGGGCAAACTGTGGCATTGGTCGGCCCCAGTGGTGCAGGTAAAACCACCTTGTTTGGTTTGCTGCTTCGCTACTACGACCCGCAACAAGGGCGCATTGTGTTGGATGGTGTGCCCATTCAAAATCTCAGTCTGAACGACCTTCGACAACGCATTGGCATCGTGCCGCAAGAGCCCGTTCTTTTTTCAAGCAGTGCCATGGACAACATTCGGTATGGCAAACCAGGCGCAAGCGACGAAGAGGTGAAGGCTGCCGCCGTGGCTGCCTTTGCTGACGAGTTCATTGTCGACCTGCCCGAGGGTTACAACACCTTTCTAGGTGAGCGTGGGGTGCGCTTATCGGGCGGTCAACGTCAACGCATTGCGATTGCGCGTGCCATGCTCAAAAACCCACCGCTCTTACTTTTAGACGAAGCCACAAGCGCCTTGGATGCTCACAGTGAGCGCATGGTTCAAGCGGCTTTGGAGTCGGCGATGCGCGGTCGAACCACCTTGGTCATTGCCCACCGCCTTGCCACTGTGCAACAAGCTGACAACATTTTGGTCTTGGAGCATGGCCGCTTGGTAGAGCAAGGCAAACATGCGGCGCTGGTTCAAATGGGTGGCGTCTATGCAGGTTTGGCGGCGCTTCAGTTCAACGCTTGATCAAGACGGAGGCATTCAAGCATGAGGTTTACTTTGGCATTGAGGCTTTGTTTCAATGCCCCTCAAAGTTGACCAAGGTGAACAAGGGCAATCCTGCTGCTTTCAGTTTTTCTGAGCCGCCTAGTTCAGGCAAATCCACAATAGCGGCACCTTCAATCACTTCTGCGCCCAGTTTCTCAAGCAGCTTCATGCCCGCCATCATGGTACCCCCCGTGGCGATCAAGTCATCCATCAACAAGACCCTTTGACCTGGCTTCACCGCATCGGTGTGCAGCTCAACTGTGGCTGTGCCGTATTCCAATTCATAGGTTTCTTCCACGGTGGTGAAAGGCAGCTTCCCCTTTTTGCGAACAGGTACAAAGCCAACGTTCAACTCATAGGCCACAACAGCACCCAAAATAAAGCCGCGCGCATCGAGGCCCGCCACGACATCGGGCCGCATGGCAGGTGACATGTAGCGATGGACAAAGGCATCTATCAAGACGCGAAAGACCCTTGGGTTTTGGAGCAATGGCGTGATGTCACGAAACTGCACACCCGCCTCCGGCCAATCAGGCACGGTACGGATGTTGTTTTTTAAATATTCATTCACCGACAAAGCCATTTCATCGGTGGCGCCTATCGCCCGCTCACCCCTCTTTGAACCCAATCCTTGACTCATCTCACGCACTCCACGACGACAACCGGTCGAAAGCACCATCATAGTCACGCTTTCGGCCATCACTCGCTAAAATAAGCCCATGTCATTCAACCCAGACCAAGCCCTCCAACTCGCACGCGAGACTTTGGACATTGAGGCACAAGCCCTGATGGGACTTAAATCCCGTTTAGATTCTCGCTTTTCACATGCCGTTCAGATGATGCTCAACGTCAAAGGCCGTGTGGTGGTCACCGGCATGGGCAAGAGCGGGCACATTGGCTCCAAGATTGCGGCCACCTTGGCCTCTACGGGCACGCCTGCCATGTTTGTTCACCCCGGCGAAGCCAGCCATGGCGACCTGGGCATGATCAAAGCTGTCGACTTGGTACTGGCCATCTCCAACAGCGGGGAAAGCGACGAACTTGTTTCCATCCTGCCCGTCCTAAAGCGACAGGGCGTCCCCTTGATTGCCATGACCGGCGGCATGAACTCGGCACTGGCCAAGCACGCCGATGTGGTTTTAGACAGCAGTGTCGCGAAAGAAGCTTGCCCGCTGAATTTGGCACCCACTGCCAGCACCACAGCGCAATTGGCATTAGGTGATGCATTGGCCGTTGCTTTGTTAGACGCCCGTGGTTTCAAAGCAGAAGACTTTGCGCGCTCCCATCCTGGTGGCTCATTAGGTCGGCGCTTGCTAACGCACGTGGAAGACGTCATGCGCAAAAACGATCAAGTTCCGCATGTCTTAGCTGATGCGAGCTTTTCCGAGCTCATGCGCGAAATGAGTCAAAAAGGTTTGGGTGCATCGGCCATCGTGGACGAGCATCACAAGATCTTGGGGATCTTCACGGATGGCGATTTAAGACGGCTCATCGAAAAGGGGGTTGATTTACGCGCACTCCACGCCAAAGATGTCATGCATGCCAAACCTCGAACTGTTCAGCAAGATGCATTGGCTGCTGAAGCGGCCGAGCTCATGGAGCAATTCCAAATCACCAGCGTTTTGGTGGTGAATGCTTCTGGCGCCTTGTGTGGCGCCCTCAACACCAATGACTTGATGCGTGCCAAAGTCATCTAAGCCAGCTTCACTGACCCTCCTGACACCATGCAAATCATTCAACCTGCGCTGCATTTACCACCTGAGTTGCTGCTTCAAGCGCAAAACATCAAATTGGCCTTTTTTGATGTAGATGGTGTTTTAACGGATGGTGGTTTGTACTTTTCAGAGCAAGGAGAAACGCTCAAACGTTTCAGCACCTTGGATGGCCATGGCTTAAAACTTTTAAAGCAAGCAGGCATCACCCCCGTCATCATCACAGGGCGCGACTCTGCCCCCCTCAGGGTCAGGCTTAAAGCACTGGGTATTGAACATGCTAAATTTGGCACAGAAGACAAATTGCCTGCTGCCGAAGATTTTTTAAAAACCTTCGGCTATGGCTGGCACCAAGCTGCCGCCATGGGAGATGACTGGCCCGATTTGCCGATGATGCAGCGCGCCGCCCTGTCATGCGCCCCCATCAATGCCCATG
>Ga0315899_10000478_pt1 | contig 47914 bp, 42 predicted proteins | sample LakEriMetagenome_2_FD_203518 | JGI IMG/M metagenome (GOLD analysis project Ga0315899, IMG submission 203518) | Freshwater fungal communities from buoy surface, Lake Erie, Ohio, United States - Buoy 4 MA112 | ecosystem: Environmental > Aquatic > Freshwater > Lake | place: USA: Lake Erie, Ohio...
CCACACCGGAATCCGATGCCCCCACCACAACTGGCGCGAGATGCACCAGTCGCGGATGTTGTCGTGCCACTGCTCATACGTCTTCGCGTAGCGTGCCGGGAAGAACGACAACTCGCCATCGGTCGCCGCACCCTTCGCGGCAGCCGCGTTTGCACCGGTGCGCTGTTCTGCCACCAGCGCGGCATTCGCCGTCTGCGCCATTTTGGGGTCAGTCACGCGCACGTACCACTGGTCGCTGAGGTACGGCTCGACAACTGCCTTGCTGCGGTCAGAGAATTTCTTGCTATGCCGAGTGGGCTTGGCGCCTTCGAACAGGCCCAGCTTGGTGAACTCCTCCACTACTAGCTTGCGAGCCTCTTCCATCTTCTTGCCGACAAACTCCTGCGGCATCTTCGCGGTGTCCCAGCCGTGCTTGTCGCTCACGCGGCCATCGGGCGACATCATGTTGACCATCGCGAGGCCATGCCGCACACCGATTTCGTAGTCGTTGGTGTCGTGCGCGGGCGTCATCTTCACGAAGCCGGTGGAGAACTTCGCTTTCGGATCGTTCTTCTCTTCGTCGGTGGTCGCCATCGACTCGGGCAGCACGGCGTAGTCATCGGCGATGATGGGAATCTCGCGGCCCACGAGCGGCAGACGCACCTTTTTGCCGACAAGTTGCTTGGCGCGCGGGTCGCGCGGATTCATTGCGACTGCGGTATCGCCCAGGTACGTTTCGGGGCGGGTGGTTGCGACGGTGATGGTCTCGTCGGAATCAACGAGGGGGTACTTGAGGAAGTAGAACTGGCCGTCGACTTCTTCGTCGTAGCACTCGTCGTCGGCCACGGCGGTTTGCAGGGCGGGGTCCCAGTTCACAAGGCGCTTGCCGCGGTAGATGAGGCCGTCGCGGAAGAGGATGAAGAAGGCTTCGCGCACGGCGGTGGCGCATTGCTCATCCATGGTGAAACGCTGGCGGTCCCAGTCGCATGAGCAGCCCATGGCTTTGAGCTGGCCTGTGATGACGGCTTCGTATTCGTCTTTGAAGGCTTGGATCTTGGCGACGAATTGCTCGCGCGTGAAGTCGGTCTTGCGCTTCTTCTCTTCCTTCATCACGCGCTTTTCTACCACGGCCTGCGTGGCGATGCCGGCGTGGTCGGTGCCGGGCATCCAGAGGGTTTCGTAGCCCTTCATGCGGTGCATGCGTGCGAGGATGTCTTGCAGCGTGTTGTTGAGGGCGTGACCCAGGTGCAACGCGGCGGTGACGTTGGGCGGCGGGATGATGATGGCGTAGGGGTCTTTGGTGCCGCCGTTGGCTTTCACGTTCTTGGGATCGGCGGCGAAGGCGTTGGCTTTGAGCCACAAATCCCAAACAGCCTTCTCGTGATCAGCGGGCTTGTAGGCCTTGGCGAGTTCGACAGGCGCGCCCACTGCGGTCGGGCGATGATCGGGAGTGGAAGATGACGAAGAAGAGGCGTTCATAGCCTGCGATTCTAGCGGCGAAGTGGCGGTATCCGATACCCTTGCACGGCTTGTCTGCGTCATGGCGTAACGCTGCGTGCGACACGCCGACACTCGCCACCGGGCGAGCTTTCCCGCAGTTTTTCGACTCTTTCGAGGATTCGCTCATGCACCATGTGTCACCGCCACACGTCGACGTTTCGCGCGGGTTCTCGCGCCGGAGCGGCAAAGCTTCGACGGTGATTGTCATCCTGCTGCTGCTCGCGGCGGCAGGCGTCATGGGCGTGCTCGTGATGCGCCGGGCGACCAACAACGCCTTGCAAGCGGCCAACAACACCAACGCGGGCAGCGCAACCGCACCCGCGCAGCAGCCCGAGAAGCTCGATGACATCCTCAACACAGTGCAGTCGCTCAAACGCGATCAGCAGTGGGACAAGGCTGAAACCCTGCTCACCAGCGCGATCGCCAGAAACGCCGACGAGCAGGCGCTGTACGTGCAATATGCCGAAGTGCTCATCGGAAAGAACCAGCAAGAGCAGGCATACGAGCAATACGAAAAGGCACTGGCGATCGGCCCTCGCTCGGCGGAGTTGGAGTTTGTCGCAGGCACCACGGCAAGCGCTGCCAACCGCCTTGATCGCGCGGAGGAGCACTTCGGCGCGGCTCAGGCCCAGAACAAGACGGATTGGAAGCCGCCGCTCTTTCTGGCGCAGGTGCAGGTGAAGCAAAGCAACTTCGCGGAAGCCAAGAAGAACCTGCTGATGGCGACGCACCTCAAAAGCGATCTTGGGGTAGCGTGGGGCACACTGGCGGAAATCGCGATGCGAGAGAACGACGCGAGCATTGCGCTGCAGCACATCGCCAAGGCACGCGAGCTGGAACCCGACTCGGTCTTGTGGCGACTGGTGCAGGCTAGGGCCCTCAAGCGGCTGGGCAAGCCTCAGGAAGCCCTCGATGCCTTGGCCGGCCTTGATGAAACCCAGCGCCTGGAGCCAGGCATTCTGACCATCATGGGCGAGTGCTACGGCCTGTTGCGAAAGCCTGCTGACGCCGCTTCGTTGTATGCAAGCATGAGTGATCGCTTTGGCGATCGCGGCGAGCTGGCACTGGAAGCGGCACAGTGGTACGAACGCGCGGGTGACAAGTCCAACGCCAAGAAGTACGCGGAGCGAGCCAGCTTCCTGAGCGTTGCCGGTGCGACCGAGCTGCTCGATCGGCTCAAGTGATCACGCGAACCGCACGACAGTGTGACTTACGAGCGTTCCCGCGGCATTCCTGCGCGGCGCTTCAAGCTCGGACAGATCCACAAGTCGGATGATGATCGACGCATGTAGATGACTACCGACACTGAGAATGGCCAAGACCCGCCCGTGGGCAAAACCGCCGACAAGCGAACCAACTGCGGTGAACAAGGGCTGAAGACTCCGAACCTCGCGTTCAGACTTCGCGACAAACGACAGACGACGTCAACCTCGCCTACCGCACCTGTCATGGACCAGATCGGCCGCGATGTATTGTCGGAGTCACGAGCTTCAGACAAACATCAATCGACCCGCTCAGTTGCCCAAACATACCATTGCATCAGCGACACAGGAATTCCCGTGTCCACCCCGCGCAACAGACTATTGACGGTCGAGATGATTACATCGGGGTGGAAGCGGCGTTGTGACGACGACGCGCAGATGCCTGCGCGCCGCTTCGCGAGAATCGCTCAACATCACGCTGTGTGAGACCCGCGCGACGCGCTAGAAGTGCCGCGGAAATGTGCGAATCACAGCGGAGTTTCGCGTAGAGCGACTTCTTGTGACTGATGATCGTTTCGGTGGATCGACACAGTGTCTTGGCGATCTCCTGTGTGTCCTGTCCTTGGCCCAGCATCGAGAGCACTTCCACCTCGCGGGGTGAAAGTGCGGCAAGCGTGCCATATTCGTTGTGCTCAGCCTCAAAGAACTCGATGCCTTGGTACAACTCGGGCACCACATCACCTTCCACACGCTGGTGAATCGCGATGACCGCCAGTCCCGTGATGCTCTCTTGAGGTGGCAGTTTGTGCACGTAGGTCACGTACTGCTCACCCCACATGACACTGCGATAAGTCAATGGCTTGCCGGTGCTCAGGCACCGCCGCATGATCGCCATGCGCTCCGCGACGATCTCAGGCCCATACATCTGGTCGAGCTTGTGCCCCACCACGGCTTCCAAACCCGGTTGGCCCACACGCGCGCGATTGCGAGCTGCCGCGGGCGAGAGCGCGAGCAGCGTGCCGTCTTCCGCAATAATGCTGAACATGACACCGCTCTCAGCAAGTGCGCGGATGGAAATCGATCCCGACGTGAGTTGCAAGACATCCAGCACGGTGCAGTCTCCCCTTGTGCAAGACGCGACAGCCTTCATCGCGTCCCGGTCACATGGACACACTCCATACTTCGTCGTCTGCACCGGAAAGAAAAATTATTCACCGTCGGTTGGTACCCAAACACCGTGGTCTAGGGGCTGAAATGTTCGGCCTTTGCGCACTTCGTGTGCACTCTACTCCCCGACATATGGGCACCCTCGCGAGACGACTACTGCATAGTTATGCACGTAAGCAACGGCCGATGATCGCTGCCTATCGACGGACCGACCACGTGGCGATGCACGAGCACCCGGGAGTTAAAGAGCACGTGATCAATGCGGATGCCAGGCAGATAGCGAAGCGGACCGAGATCTGGCCACGTATGGCCCAGTCCCGTGCCGGCAACCGCATTGACGTCGCGCATGCCTGCATCGAGGAGCTTGCTCATGTGTCGACTGTTTGCCGTCGCGTTGAAGTCTCCCGCCATCAGCATCGGGCGTGTCTCATGCTTCGCCAACCGAATGAACTCCGCGAACTGCACCCGCTGCTCGTAGAGCAGTCCGCGACCCACCGGCGGCACCGTGTGCACGTTCTGCAGCACCAGTTCCCGCCCAGCAATGTCAATGACCACGCGAATCTGCGGATCGTGCAGTCCTTGTACGCCGCTCACGCGTGAGCTTGCTGCACGCGACTCGTCGCTGAGGCGCAGCACGGGCTCCTCCTTCCACGGATGCTTGCTGAACACCGCCTGACCAAACGCGTCCTGACGCATCTCGTTGATGATGTACGGGTATTTGGCGGCAAGCTCATCGACCATCGCCTTGTGCCAAGCCGGGGTGTACTCCTGAAGCATCACAACGTCGGGATCGTGCTCGCGAATGAAGTCAAGAGCCGGCGCGGGGTCCGTATTCGTGAGCAGCACGTTCATGGAGATGATGCGAACTTCGCGGGACGCTGCGGTCGCCGGAGCAGGTTCGCGTCCAGCGAGCAGCGACAAAGCAGGCCACGCGAAAGCAAATGCCCAAACAACAAGCAGGCCTGCTGCGACCCGCTGACGCACCAGCAGCGCAACGCCCGCAAAGAAGACCGCCGCGATGGCCCCATGGAGCGTGAATGTGCGACACATGAACGCGACATACGCCACGCCCAGTTCGCGCTGCGACGAAGCGCTGAACGGCGTGTCTTCGAACTGCATGAACAACAGCGTGCTTGCAGCGAAGACGCACGCCAGCCACACGACCACGATGACTCCCCATCGCGCCGCACGCGTGGGTCGTAACCAGCCGCTTAAGCCGCGCGGGGCAGGTGTTTCCGGTTTCGCTGGGTCCTGTATGGCTTGGACGGCCCGCTCAATCATGCGTGCAGATACGCAGCTCGTCAGTCGTCTGTTCGTGCTTTGCCTTCCGAGAACGCGCCCCCCAGCACGAATTGTCGGCACACCCAGCAATCTGAGGACGTTACGCGGCGTTAAGCGTGCATCGCTCGCTTGACGGCGCGCGAGGAGGAGTGACAAGACATGACGCGTGCGACAACGACTGCGGTTATCTCATTGGTGCTTGCCGGAGCCTCGCAAGCCGCCATCACCACGACAGGCGGCGACGCGGTGCTGAGTCCGGCACCGGCCTCAACCCTGCTGGGAGCGATTGAAAGCAACACCATCGCCCGAGCCTTCAACGAAGTTTCCAGCTTTACGCTCGCGACCAACCTGCCCGTCAACGCGACGACACCTGGCGTTTACAGCAGCAATGGTTCGCTCACGCCTGGCGTCATCGCGGCGGGCACCGTCGTCAACAGTCACTACCTGTACGTTGACCCCGTGGGCGACGGACCGGCCATGTACGAAGGCTTCGTCGAGTTCGACCAGCCGATTCTCGGCGTCATCGTGCTGCGCAACGGACTCAACTCGTCCGACTTCCTCGGCGCACCGGGCACCACGTACGGCGACAATGTCGCTCGCGGCATGGAGCTGTCGGGCAACGAAGCGTTCACCATCACGCTGTCGCAGTTCCGCGTCAACTTCCGTTTCAACACGACGACCGCGACCGACGACATCCGCATCATCACCGCAGTACCCGCGCCGGGGGCAGCAGCCATGATCGGGCTGGCGGCGACCGCCTGCTTGCGTCGTCGACGCAACCTGCGCGGCTGATTCAGTTGGATTCGCTGCGCGGACTCAAGATACGTGGCACATCCCGCATGCTGAGCCCCGCGCGGCGCGCGATGATCATCGCATGCATGCGTGAGGGACATCGCAGCTTGGCGTACAGCGACTTCTGGTGGCTCGACACCGTCTCGGCGGAGCGGTGCAGGCGGTCAGCGATTTCGGGGCCGTCCGCACCCTCCGACAGCAGTGCAAGCACTTCCGCTTCGCGCTTGGTCAGCAGCGCAAGAGGTCCGAAGTCGTTGTGCTCTGCTTCGAGGTAGTCGCTGCCCGGCGGAAAGTGATCGCGTTCCACGCGCCCCTCCGTTCGAAGGTGTAGCGAGAACGCACTCGATTGTGGCACTTCCGGATGTTGGTCGAGCGGAAAAATGTGCGTGATAAACTGCGTCCCGCCGACAACGCTTCTCAGGACGCAAGGCCGCCGACCGCTGATAGCGCGGCGAAGAAGCATCAACCTCTCGCGAGCGCGAACTTCGGGGAGCAGCTTGAGCAAGCTTCGGTCAGGCACGTCCTGCAGCCGACCCGATGACACCCCCAGTACACGCAGCAACTCGGGCGACATGTGATGAATGACGCCATCGAAGTCGATCACGCTCGACATGATCGAACCTTCGATGAAGAGTTGGAGTGGGACACTGAAGCTTTGCATGGCAAAAACGCGACCAAGACCGGTTGAGACACACAGTCAGAACCAAAGCATAACTCGACCGCTACGTTTCCCCCGGTCGTGACGCTAAATCAATCATTCGGGAGATTCGTGCAAACACAAGCACAACCGCCCGGAATTCACCGAAAGTCGGTAAGAGTTTCCCGCAAAATCACATGGTTCCGATGCCACACACGGGCAAGATCATGGAGATCTCACCTCGCGGAGCATCGAGCGTGCTTTGATAGGGTCGGCCTACTTGCGTTCTTTTTCGGCGCGTCGGCGCTTGAGTTCAGCGTCGATGAAGTCCGCGATTTCGCCACGCAGGACCGCTTCGTAGTCGCGGCTTTCGTGATTGGTCCGGTGATCCTTCACGCGGTTGTCATAGAACACATAGCTGCGAATCTGGCTGCCCCAGCCTTGCTCGAGGCTGCCGCCGCTCGCTTTCGCGATCTCGGCTTCGCGCTTCTCGTCTTCCATCTGCTGCAGCTTGGCCTGCAGCACAGCCAGCGCCTGAGCGCGGTTCTGAGGCTGGTCGCGATACGTGCTCGCAACCACCTGAATCCCGGTTGGAATGTGCTGCACTCGCACCGCGCTGGCGACCTTGTTCACGTTCTGCCCGCCCGGACCGCGGGCGCGGACGAAGGCTTCGATGATGACGTCCTTCTCAGGAATCGTGATCTCGGTTTCTTCGAACTCAGGTGTTACGTCGATGGTGCAGAAGCTGGTCTGCCGCTTGCCCTGGGCATTGAACGGGCTGACACGGGCAAGCCGGTGCGTGCCGCGCTCACACTTGAGGTAGCCGAACGAGTACGGTCCCTTGATATGCAGGGTGACACTGTCGATGCCGACTTCGGCGCCGAAACCCTTGTCAACTTCCTCCATGCTGAAACCCATCTTCTCGCAGTAGAAGATGTACATACGCAGGAGCATTTCAGCCCAGTCGTTGGCTTCGGTGCCGCCCACGCCTGCGGAGAGCGTGAGGAAGCAGTTGCGGTGATCGTGCTTGTCGTTCAGGAGCGACTGCAGCTCGATCTTTTCCATCTGTCCCTGGAGCTTGAAGAGCGTCTCATCAGCCTCGGCGAGCAGGTCGTTGTCGCCGGCTTCCTTGGCCATCTGGTAGCCAATTGTCGCGTTCTCGAGGTCTGTGACAGCGATAGTCACCGGATCAACCTGAGCCTTGAGCTGCTTGAGCTCGCTCACGATGCGTTTGGCTTCGCCCTGGTTGTTCCAGAAGGTTTCGGAGCCCATGAGGGCTTCGAGGTCCTTGAGTCTGGCAAGTTTGCTGTCGTAGTTAAAGAGAGTCGCGGATGGTTGCGATCCGCGCCTCAATGTCGTTGATGACAGGCTGGTGTGCGTCAAAGTGCATGAAACGGCTCCAAAGTCGCGAAAGCCGAGCGTCGGTCATCGCGGGGCGAAGTATAACCGCATGTGCGTCGAAGAAAAACACGGATCCGCCGCGCCAAGACGCGAGTCGAGCGGCGTCTTGTATTGTGTCATCTCGCGGCCACTCGCCGCAGTTCACTGGAGAATCAACATGCACACGCCCTTTGCACGCCCTTTCGCCGCTCGCACCCTTGCCTCACTGCTGGCGATACTCGCCGTCAGCGCCGGGGCGCAGCCAGCGGCTGGACAACCCGACCCACAGAAGGCTGCGCAGGCGGCTGGAGCAGCAAAGGACGACGGAAGCATGCTGCCCACGCTTCGATTTCCGGGCGGCACGGTCGACGAGTACATCGCTGCAGTGCAGAAGGCGTCACGTGTACCGTTCAACATCATCTCGCATCCTTCCGCGGCACACATCACGCTGCCGCCCATCTCGATCGACAACGCAGAGCCGATCTACGCGTTCGAGGCGATTGACGGCATGACCTCAGAAACCGACAGTGGAGTCTGGGTCGTCAACGTGGTGCTCGCGGTTAGTCCATACGAGGGAGTTTCGTCCGTACGGGCGCAGTTTCTCGCTGAGCCCGCGAACCTCGGCGCCACGCTCGGATCGACGGAGGTGCTCGACCTCAGCGCAATCGTGAAACCCGAGCAGGCTCAAGGCGAGGGGCTGAGACTGGACGACGTACTCGCGGCGGTGACGACGGCCGTGGAACAAGCGAACTCAAACGTCGCGCCGCCCGCGCAGATCGGCAGTCCGACGCCGCCCAAGTCCATCGCGTTGCAGCCGAAGATCGCGCTGCATCGCGAAACGAGTCTGCTGTTTGTGACCGGCACGCCCGATCAGATTCGCGCAGCCTCGCAGGTGGTCCAACGACTGACAGCTCGAGGAACATCGTGGAGCACAATGACGGAAGTGGTGCAGCGCGCCAATGAAGCGGATCGTGAATGGTTCGTGTCACAACTGACTGTCGCGCTGCGCGGTGTCGAGGGCGCATCGATCACCGCTTCCGACAATGACAACTCTCTCGTCACGGTGACAACGCCCGGCAATGCCAAACTTGCGGTTGAACTGCTCGGGCGGTATCTGCTAAGCCCTGAAGTGCAGGCGCAGCGCACTCAGCGCGTGCTTGAAGAGGTCGTTGAGCGCACGCGGCTCGCGACGAGGGTTGAATCGCTGACGCAGGAACTCGCGACATCTCGCCAGGCACATCTCGGGCGCGAAGCCGAGCTTCGCGCGGAGAACCAGCGGCTCCGCGACCAGCTTGAAGCCGCACGCACGCAGGGCAAGTAATTCACGCCTGCCCGCTTTCGCCATGCGCGACGAAGCACAGATTCCGCGGGCGCATGCCGGCGACACGATGGACGTGCGCCGGTTGTGCCTTGGTATCCAGCGTGGCGACGAAGCCTCGCTGACGTGGCTCTACCGCGCATGGCAAGCTCGCGCCATTGCACTGGCACAGAAATGGAGCGGGCTCAACTCCATGGCTTGTGAGGACGCGGCCCACGAGTTGTTCCTCCGCGTGATTCGCTCACTGCCCGAACTGGAAACCACGGCCGCCCTCGATGCATGGATGACCGTCACACTGCGGCGCATCGTGCTCGACACACTTCGTTCGCAGGCCCGCTCTGACGCGCGAACCCGCCGCGCTGCAGCCACCTCGCTGGCAGAGCCCGAAGCAGCCTCGGACACGAGCGACCTCTTGCTGCGAATCGCCGCGCTGCAAGAGCTCGAGCGAGAAGCGCTCCGTCTGCGAATGACAGCCGATGGCACGCTCGCGCAACTCGCCGCGGCCCTTCACGTGTCACCCGACCAGTTCTATCGGCGTGTACGACGTGCGCTTGCCAAGTTGCGATCCATGACGGAGAAAGACCATGACTGAACCACGCGATCGCCTGCCCGAACTGCTTTCGGTGATGCATCAGCACCGCCGACGCACCAAAGCCGTGCGTACCGGCATCGCGTGCGGCGTGTTGAGTGCAGTCGCAGCCTTCGCCTGGCTGGTCGCGCCCACGTCGGCTCCCGTGCCTCCACATGTGCCGGAGGTCATTGCATCGCACACGTCCACAGCGCCGCCGCTGGTGGTTGTGCCGCACACGGCTGTCAAGGTGCGCATCGTGACGACGGACCAAGTGCTTTCGAGCACACTCGTCGAAGTTCGAACGATCGCGCCCGATGCACTGGCACAGACGCTTGCACGCAAGACGCCTTGCTACTCACTCATCCGCCTGAGGGAGTCGCAGCGGCTGGTGTATTCATGCAGGTGACAAAGTTTGGTTCTCACACGGCTGCATGATCCACAGATCGACCCGTCACACCGCTGCATTCCGGACGAATTGCACGCTAGAAGACCGCGGTTATCAAGGCTAAATTGCATCGACGTGGAGGTTGCGAAGCGCCGCGCGGCGTGACGCGTCTTCCGGCATTGGCGGAGGCCATCATGCAACTGAAGAAAGATTCAAGCGGTCGCTATCTGTGCACTTTCATCCCGGGCGACGGGGTGGGACCTGAGTGCATGGAAAGCGCGAAGCGCATCATCGAGGCGGCGGGCGTCAAGATCGCCTTTGAAGTCTTCGACGCCGGCGAGAGCGTCTTCAAGAAGGGCATTCCCAGCGGTGTGCCGCAGGAGACCATTGATAGCGTGAATCGCACGCGTCTGGTCTTCAAGGGCCCGCTCGGCACCCCGATCGGCTATGGAGAGAAGAGCGCGAACGTCACGCTGCGCAAGCTCTTTGAAACCTACGCCAACATCCGCCCCGTGCGCGAACTGCCGGGCGTCAAGACGCCTTACAGCGGCCGCAAGCTCGACCTCGTCGTCGTGCGTGAAAACGTGGAAGACCTCTACGCCGGCATCGAGCACATGCAGACACCGGGCGTGGCCCAGTGCCTCAAGCTCATCAGCGCCAAGGGCAGCGAGAAGATCGCCCGCCTCGCGTACGAGTTCGCTCGCAGCGAAGGCCGCAAGAGTGTGGCCTGCGCGACCAAGAGCAACATCATGAAGATGACCGAGGGCACGCTCAAGCGCACCTGCGAGCGCGTCGGTAAGGAGTACAAGGACATCGACTCCTGGCACGTCATCATCGACAACTGCGCCCACCAACTCGTCAAGAAGCCCGAGCAGTTCGACGTCATCGTGACGACGAACATGAACGGCGACATCATCAGCGACCTGACCAGCGCGCTCATCGGCGGCCTGGGCTTCGCTCCCAGCGCCAACCTCGGTAACGAAGTCGCCATCTTCGAAGCCGTCCACGGCAGCGCACCCAAGTACGCCGGCAAGAACTGCATCAACCCCACCGCCGTCATCATGAGCGGCGTGCTCATGCTCCGCCACATCGGCGAGCTCGAAGCCGCCAAGAAAATCGAGAACGCCGTCCTCGTCACGCTCGAAAATGCCGCACGCGAAGGCCGCGGCACGGGCGACGTCATCGGCTACGACAACCCCAAGGTCTACAGCACCAGCGCATATACCGATGCCATCATCGCGAACCTCGGCAAGAAGAGCGAGAACTTCTTCGCACGCGACTACAAGCCCCTCGTCATGCCCGTGGTTGATCGCAACCCCGAGTTCGTGAAAGCCAAGTCCCTCCGCACGATCGGCGCCGACATCTTCGTGCACAGCACGCTCATGCCGGGCGACCTGGGCCCAAGCGTGGAACGCCTGCTCGAAGGCTCGCCGCTCAAGCTCAAAATGATCAGCAACCGCGGCACCAAGGTGTACCCGCCCACCGGCGCAATCACTGACAACGTCGACCAGTACCGCTGCCGTTGCATGCTCCGCACCGGCGCCGAGAAGGGCGGCAACGCCGAACTCGCCGACCGCGACCTACTCACCGCGATCGAAAAAATCGGTGCCAAACACCGCTGGGTCCACATCGAGAAGCTGCAGGAAATCGACGGCGAACCCGGCTTCACCAAGGCTCAGGGCGAAGATTGATCAGTCTGCCATTCTCTGTTTCCACAAGGAGCCGAACCGCGTGTTCGGCTCCTTTTTCGTGCTGGCTTTGTGTTCCTGTCACGTACCGCCCCGAGTCCTTACGATTGCCTCGTGCAGCAAGCCCCCGCCGCGCCGCGGCCCGCCGACGACACTTCCGCCTCTCCGCAAACCATCGCGACCACGCGCGAGCCGCCGTCACTCGCCGACAAACGCGAAGCCGCGACCGAAGGTACGCTCCTGCTGCTTCTGCTTGCCCTTGCCGTCGTCATGCTGGCAGCGCTCGCGCTCTTCATGTTCCTGCGAAGAGACCGCGCTATTCGCCAGCTCGATCGCAAGCCAGAGCCACCGTCTTCCCGCAGAGATGCATGGAGCGAAGCGGGCCGCCGCCTCGATGCCCCTTCCGCCAACGAGCTTGAGTCACCGGCTGATCTGACCAGTCCAGACAATGAGAAAACCTGGGTTGCACTCTCACCCTCGCAGCAAGTCGCTCCCCCGCTGCCACGCGGAGCTGCACCCGTCGTGCTTGTGACAGGCGGAGCCAAGCGAGTCGGTCGCGCCATCTGTCTCGAGTTCGCTCGCGCCGGCTGCAACGTGATCTTCACCTACAACAACAGCGAAGTGGAAGCCGCCAACCTCTGCAAAGAGATCGCCGCCATGGGCCGCGAAGCCACGAGCTTTCGCGTCGACCTCACCGATCAAGCAACGGTCGAGGCTGTCGCTCGCCAATGGTCGCAGACGCTCGGACGACTCGATGTGCTCGTGCACAACGCCAGCATCTACCAACCCTCACCCCTCGCTTCGCTCGAAGCTGACGAAGCAGTGCGCCACTACCAGGTCAACGCTCTTGTTCCGCTCCTGCTGTCGGCCCGCCTCGCGCCGCTGCTGCAAGCTTCCACCCTGCCGGGCGGCGGCGCGATTGTCGCGATGAGTGACATCCACGCCATGGGCCGCCCACGTAAGGACTTCGCCGCGTACACCATGAGCAAAGCCGCTCTGACCGAGATGGTCTACTGCCTCGCCCGTGACCTCGCGCCGCGCGTGCGCGTAAACGCAGTCGCACCGGGCGTGGTGGCCTGGCCCACGCAAGGGCACGAAAGCACCGCCGACGAACAAGCCAAGTACCTCCGTCGTATTCCACTAGGTCGCTCAGGTGAACCGCTCGACGCCGCGAACGCGGTGCGCTGGCTTGCGCTCGAAGCGAGCTATGTCACCGGACAGATCATCCGCATCGATGGCGGCCGATGGCTCACATAACCGCCGTCGCGTTCGTGCCACATGCCGAGTCATGCATCGCTGCCACCGATTGAAACGAAGACACTGCGTCATGCAACTCATACCCATGCACACCACACTTCGCCGCGTCTCGCTCGTTGCATCCGTTCTGCTCGCGGGCTTTGCCTGCGCTGGGTGCAGCAAGCCTGCGCCGTCGGCGCAGCCGGTCACGCAGCAGTCCACAGCAACCTCAACAACGCCAAGCTCGTCAAGCAGCACACCATCCTCATCTTCGTCAACTCCCACGCCCACCGCCGCCGCCGCTTCAACCAGCAGCGCATCAGGAGCCACCCCCGTGTCCACTGCACCGTCCGCCGCTCCCATGAACGCCAAGCCCGGCACCGAAATCGCCCTCGTCGGCGCTGGCTGCTTCTGGGGCGTCGAGCACATCTTCGCAGAGCAAGACGGCATCATCAACGCCATCAGCGGCTACAGCGGCGGGCACGTCGAGAATCCCACCTACAAGCAAATCTGCACCGACATGACCGGCCACGCTGAAGTCGTGCAAGTGACCTTCGACCCCGCGAAGATCAGCTACGAGCAGGTCATCGACATCTTCTTCCGCTTGCACGATCCCACCCAGATCAATCGTCAGGGCCCCGACATCGGCACGCAGTACCGCAGCGTGATCTACTACTACAACGACGAGCAGAAGGCCGCCGCCCAGCGCGTCAAGGACAAATTCGCGCCGCGCTTCAAGCGCCCTATTGCCACGGCAATCGAACCCGCCAAGCCCTTCTACATCGCCGAAGACTACCACCAGGACTACTACGTGAAGACCGGCAAGGAGCCCTACTGCCACGTTCTTCGCGATGAATGAGCGTCATTCAATCCGCGGATCCACCCATCGGTAGAGCACGTCCACCGCGAGATTGAAAAGCACAAGCATGGTGCTGAAAACTAGCACGACGCCCAGAATGAGAAACAGGTCCTTGTTCTGCACCGCGTTCACAAAGTGCTGCCCCATGCCAGGCACTGTGAACACGACCTCAACCACGAAGCTGCCCGTCATCGCCAGCGCCGTCGCGGGACCAAGGTAACTCAGTACAGGCAGAAACGCGTTCTTGAGCGCGTGCTTGAGGTAGAGCCCAGCCGGCCCCACGCCCTTGGCCCGCGCCGTGCGAATGAAGTCACTCGACAAGTGCTCCAGCATCCCCATGCGCGTCAGCCTCGCGATGTAAGCTGCAAAGGGCAGGCTGAGCGTGATTGCCGGCAAAACCAGACTGCCAGGCGGATTCCAACTACCCACGCTGAACCACCCCAGCCACAGTGAAAACACTGTGAGCAGCAGCGTGCCCACGACAAAGCTCGGCAGACTGATGCCAATGAGAGCGACCGCAAGCGTCGCGATATCCGCCACACTGTTCGGCTTGATCGCCCCGATCACACCTGCGCTCAAGCCAAGCGCCAGTGCAATCACGATCGCGCTCGCGCCAAGCGTGACCGACACGGGCAGACTTCCACTGATGATCTCGTTCACCCGCTGATCCCGATACTGGAGACTCGGGCCGAAATCAAACACGCGCCTCACCGGCGGAGCCTGCCCAGCTGCTTCCGCCGCCTGTCGCTCACGCGACAGTTCGCCGCTCATCACATCGCGCGCGTACTGCACGCCAGTCACACTCGCAAGATAACTGGTGTAGAACGAAGGAAAGCTGTCCAGGTTGTACTGCGCCTTCATCGCCGCTTCAACCTCCGGCGGCGGCCTGCGGCCCTCGGGGTTCTCCAGCGGATTGCCGGGAATAGCCCATGCCAGCGTCAGTGCGATGCTGTAAATGCAAAGCAGAATAATCGGCAATTGCAGCAGCCGTCGCGCGATCAAGGTGAGCATGCCGCAAGCGTAGTTCCGGCATGCACGTGGTGCATCACCTTACCGCAGCGGACTCAATCCCGCCACTCGCCGCATCTCACCAAGCCGCGTCCATGCAGGCGGATGATCCTGAATGAGTCGCACCAACTGACTTCGCGAGCATGTCAGCCGCAGCGATGCGGCCTTGACGTTCAGTTCGCACGCGTGGAGCACATCCATCGCCTCGGCGAGCATGGTCGCAAAATCCTCATGCGACGAAGACACCACGATGCGCCCCTGCTTGCAGCGCGAGCGCCACAGTTCGCTCCGCGCGTCTCCGGGTTGCACGGGACACCGCACCAGCGTCGCCAGAGCCAACCGCAGCCGCGAAATCGCTACGCGCCGATTCTCCAGCACGGTGCGCCGCTCGCCCGCATGCGCCTCCACGCCCGTGGGCGTGTGCGTCAGCGTCACCATCGTCTCCACCTTGTTGCGATTCTGCCCGCCAGGGCCCCCACTGCGAGACTTGCCTTGCACGCACTGCGCCAAGAGCATGTCGATGGGAAGTGATGTCGGGTGGGGTGGCTCGACCATGACGACCGGCTCGCGTTCAAGCCGCGTCTGCGCCGCTTTCTTGCGATCTTCAGGCTGATCGGCCTTTCGGACGTCCGCACGAATGCTCGCATCAAGCCGAGCGAGCCACGCTTTCTCCAGATCGACTTCTTCCTTCGGAGCTGGTTCCTTCTTTGCCATCACCGCGCCCCCGCATGCACGGGCCCTGCCGGAATCGAAATCGTCGGCGTTGCCTGCAGTGCCATGCCGTCACGCTGACCGCTCCGCAGCAACTGCTCACCCAGCCCCGCAATCATCGCGGCATTATCCATGCAATATCGCATGGGGGGCAGCCGCACACCCAGCTTGTGCGAGGCCTCAAAGCACAGCAACTCGCGCCGCAGCCGCGAGTTCGCCGTCACGCCTCCGCCGCACAGCAGCGTGCGATAAATCAAATCTCGCTCGCGTGCCTGCTCGATCGCTCGCGTCAGCTTGAGCGTCACTGCCTTGCACGCCGCACGCTGAAAACTCGCCGCCAGATCGCGCGACGTGGCGGGCGTCAGCGCAAGCGGAGCCGTACCGCCTCGCTCGCCGGGCACGCCCCGCAGCGTGTACAACACGCTTGTCTTGAGCCCGGAAAACGAAAAATCCAGCGATGTCGTACTCAGTCGCGACACGGGCAAGTCAAACGCCTTGTCATTCGCCGAAGGATCGCTCGCCAGTCGATCAAGATTGGGCCCCCCCGGGTGCGGTAACTGCATCATCGTCGCCACTTTGTCGTACGCCTCCCCCATGGCGTCATCGATCGTCGTGCCAATCCGATGCATCTGCGTCCACGACGCGACGTGATACATCGCCGTGTGCCCACCCGACACAACCAGTCCCAGCGCGGGAAACAGCTCCTGCTCCGACTTGCCTTCCGCCCCGCGTTCTAGCATGCCGCTGTACACGTGCGCCGCCACATGGTCCACGCCAATCAGCGGCTTGCGCAAGCTCCACGCCAGAGACTTCGCCGCCGCAACGCCCACCAGAAGACTGCCGATCAGTCCAGGCCGGTTGCCCACCGCAATCGCATCGATCATGCCCAGCCCGCAGCCCGCCTGCTCCAAGGCCTCTCGCACGACAGGCAGCACCGCCTCCACATGCGCCCGGCTCGCAATCTCCGGCACCACCCCCGCATATTCCGCATGCAAGTCATACTGACTTGCCACCACGCTGCTCAATACCTCCACGCCATCACGCACAACCGCCGCGGCCGTTTCATCACACGAAGTTTCGAGGGCAAGCACGAGCATGGGGGCGGGGATCGGAGAGCGGAGAGAAGAGAGCAGAGAACGGGCAAGGTGCAGGATGCACGGAAGTCACGGATGCCGCGCGGAGATCATGGCTCAAACTCTCGCCAAGGCACGTCAATTCGCATATCAATCACTCCGTTCTCCGTTCTCCGTTCTCCGTTCTCCGTTCTCCGTTCTCCGTTCTCCGTTCTCCGTTCTCCGTTCTCCGCCCCATCACTCCTTCTTCTCCACATCAGCGTCCATCAACCAGCGCTCCACGTTGTTGCCCGTAATGCGCAGCGTCGCGATGACATTGCCATCTTTGTCCTTCACATCCAGCGTCCCGCCCGTCACGTCCTTCGTGTCATCCCACAGGTCCTTGCCGGTCGCCGTGACGGTCTTGCCGGCTTCAAGCGTGTCGATGCGCTTCTCGGCCCGGATCAATTCGCGAATCAGCCGCTCGCGGAACTCCTTCGCTTTACCAAGCTCGCCCGCCTGAATCGTCGCCGTCAGTTGCGGCGCATCCGCACCGGGGGCAGCCCACTGGCCCGAGTCAATCCGCTGCTGAATCGCACGAATCGCCGACGTGAGTTGCTTGTCCTTCAGTTGCTCCAGCGCAACATCCACATTGGCCCAGTCCACAGTTGCCACCACCGGTGCCACGGAGCCTTCAGCCGCCTTGGCTTCTTCGCGCTGCATGCTGATGAGTTCCTGCTTGCGGCGCTGCATCAGCATCTCAGTCAGTTCCTTGTCCTCCATAGGCACATAGAACCCGGGCGACGGATCGACGCCCCACATCAGGCTGTCATCCTTCCGCGTGATGTTCCGCCCGCTGGGCAGGTAGTACGCCTGCTGCGTGACTTTGATCTCGCTGCCTTCGCCCTGTGAAAGCTTGAGCACGCCTTGCACGCTTCCCTTCCCGAAGCTCCGCACACCCAGCACCTTCGCGCGGTCGTTGTCCGCCAGCGCCCCCGCCAGCACTTCACTCGCGCTCGCGCTCTGATCATTCAGCATCACGACGATGGGAAAGTCAGGCAGCGTGCTGTCTGCCTTCGCCCGGCTCACGCGTTCATCAAACGCGCGACCCTTCGTGCTCACAATCACGCCTTCCTTCAGGAACAAATCCGCGATCGCCACCGCATCTTCCAGCACACCGCCCGGGTTGAATCGCAGATCCAGCACCAGCCCACCCAGACCGCCGACGGCAAATGCCTTGTCAGCCTTCATCGCCAGCAGCGCGCTGTACACCTCACTCGCCACGCCGGGCGTGAACTGCGTCATACGGATGTACCCGATGCGCCGCTCGCGATCAATCACAAACTCCCACTTCTGCGGGTCGTTCGCGTCCCGGTGGAATCCCTTCACACTGCGCGTCTTGATGCGATCACGAATGATCGTCACATCCAGCGTCTTGCCCTCACGCTCGATCTTCAGTACCACAGGCGTGTTGGGCGTACCCTGCAACAGATCGATGCAGTCATCCACGCTCAGCCCCTGCGTGCTCTTGCCGTCAATCTCCAGCACGCGGTCATCAGGCATCAGCCCCGCCCGCAGCGCAGGCGAATCCTCAAGCGGCGACACAATCACCAGCCAGCCCGAGTCCGTGTTCACACTCGCGCCAATGCCCACGTACTCGCCCGTGAGCCCCTTCGTGAAGTCCGCCGCCTCGCTCGCGGGCACGAACACCGTGTACTGGTCACCCAGCGCCTCCACCATGCCCTTCAGAGCGCCTTCCGCAAGCTTGGCGTCGTCCACCTCATACACATAGCTCTGATCGAGAATGTGCTTCACTTCGATAATCTCATTGAAGAACGTGTAGTCGCTGTCGCGCTTCTTCACGACTTCAACGCCCTTGGAGAGTCCGGTCGCGGCGAGAACGCCGACGAGTACGCCTGTCAGTGGTGTCCACATCTTGCTGGCTTTCGTGTTGGAGGCGGGAGAGGAGTCGGGCATGGAGTTCTGTGCCACAAGCAATCTCGCAAAAGGTCCGACCGCCTGCAACCCGCGGCGTCGCAAGCCGCACCTGCGCATCGGCCTTCTCGCAAATGTACGGTCCGCGCCACCGCCGTGCCGGCTCAAACGCCGATTCCCGCCGCCGCCCCGCACTACGCTCGCCCATGACTTCCCCCACCCCCGTCGTGCTCTTCGATGACGGCCATGGCGCCACCGCGCCGCTCACGGACCTACGCGCGTCGTTCATGGTCCGCACCGGTGCGCTCACCACGCTCGAGCGCCTCCGCCGCATGATGCCCAACCGCAAGTTCCGCGTCTGGACGCGTGCAAGCGTGGAAGCCATCACCCGCGAAACCACCGACCTCACCGTGAACGAACCCGCGACCGGACTGGTGCTGCTCCTCAACGGTCGCTGCCCGCTCCCGCCAGTCAGCGTGCACGAACTGCAAGAAGGCGAAGGCCTGATCGACGACGCCACTGGCGACCTGATCGCCGCGCTGCTGAAAGGTGAAGACGCCAACGCGCTCATCTTGGGCGGTCGCCCCGCCGTCCCGCACGCCAAACGCGTCAAAGACGCAGTACTCATCTCGCGCCCTTGGCACGTGCGCACGCATCGTGATGCCTGCATCAAGGCCGATCTCGCCCTGCTCTTGGGCGAAGGCCGAGGCGAATTGCCCGCAGGCGCACTCAAGGTCGGCGATGCTCGCATCAGCATCAGCCAAACTGCCAAGATCTATCCAAGCACCCTCTTCGACGTGGAACAAGGCCCCATCGTCATCGATCACGACGCCGTCGTCCGCCCCGGCGCGCAGCTCATCGGACCTTGCTACGTCGGTCCGCACAGCACCATCCTCGAGCGCGCCACCATCCGCCCCTTCACCGCCCTCGGCCCCTGGTGCAAAGTGAACGGCGAAGTCGGCGGCACCATCTTCCAAGGCTTCGCCAACAAAGCACACGACGGCTACCTGGGCGACAGCTACGTGGGCGAATGGGTCAACCTCGGTGCCGGAACCACAAACAGCAACCTGCTCAACACCTACAGCGAGACCATCGCACAAGCTACACCTGGCGGCAAACACGAACGCACAGGCCAGCAGTTCCTCGGCGCAATCATCGGCGATCACGTCAAGACCGCCATCTGCACCCGCATCATGACGGCAAGCGTGCTGCACACAGGCGGCATGTTCGCCACGACCGCCGCCGTCAGTGGCTGCACACCGCCCTTCGCCTGGGCCACCGACGCCGGCACCAAGTCCTACCGCTTCGAGAAGTTCCTCGAAGTCGTGCAAGCGCAGATGTCCCGCCGCAAGCTCACCCCAAGCCCGGCCTACGTCGCAAGACTCAAGGACCTCGCGAACACCCCAGCGTCGGCCGCAACCTGATGCCTTCATTTTCGCTTTTCACTTTTCGCTTTATCGCTTTATCGCTTTATGTCAGCACTCCTCTTCGATTTCGACGGCGTCATCGTCCACAGCGAACCGCTGCACTACGTCGCCATCCGCGACACCTTCGCCGCACACGGCATGCACTTCACCGAAGATACCTACTACCAGCGTTACGTCGCCTACGCCGATCGCGATCTCTTCCCCATCATCGCGACTGATCTGCAGCTCACGCTGACACCCGACCACCTGCACACCATGCTCGAAGAGAAGTGGCACCGCTTCGCGGGTCTCGTCCGCACGCAAGGCGTCGAGACTTTCACCGCCACGCTCGATCTCATCCGCGAGGCACACGCCCGCAAAGTCACCATCGCCCTCGTGACCGCCGCCATGCGCCGCGATGTCGATCTCATCCTGGGCTCACTCAACGTGCTGACCAGCTTCACCACCATCGTGAGTGCCATGGACGTACCCAAGAGCAAACCCGACCCCGCTCCGTACGCCCTTGCATGTGCACGCCTCAAACTGTCACCTGACCAGTGCGTCGCCCTCGAAGACACGCCAGGCGGCATCGCCAGCGCCCGCGGCGCAGGCTGCCACGTCATCGGTGTCTGCCACACGCTACCGGCCCATCGCCTGCAGCAAGCCACTCGCGTCATCGCCAGTTCCAAAGAACTAACCGTCGACGCGATGCTCACGCTCGCATCCGGATAACCGGCAGCGGGCTCAACACAACACGCGCCAACGTCATCACCCCGTTGCATCGCTGGCCAACCCCAAAAGCAAAATGAGGCGAGCCCCGGCTCACCTCATCACCTGCTCACCTCTTCATCCGCTCACGCCGCGCGCCCGTCGCTCACCCCATCGTTCATGCCCAGCAAGCTGCGGATGTTCATCATCTGCCGCTCCACATGCTCAAGGGCGCTTTCCGCATGCGTGATCGAATCAAACGACTTGCTCTGCGGGTCAAACGTCGCGCGAGGCTGCCACGGGCAGGGCAACGTGTGGAACGGAATCACGTCGATCGGCTCGTTGCTCGGCTCGCGAGGCTCATCCGCTTGTGTGATTCGCAATCCCATAGTGACTCAACTCCTCACAACCCATCTGTCCACGGTCCACGCACTGCCGGTTCTCATCGGTTGAATGTCAAATGCGATTGCGTGCGCGACACGCTTGTTCGCAGCTTGCAAGGGGGTGACGCGCCCGCACGACCGCAACGACCGACGCGACCGTTCCAACTTCGCCGTGTTTCACCCCGAGAACATCTGCGCCGCCACGTCCAAAAACAACGCAGACACCCGCACAAGGCAGGCATTCGCACGCTCCCGCGCACTGTTGATTCTCACATCAGCCCCACGACGCTGCGTTATCTGCCTCAGGCCTTCGCCGTCACGCGCTGTCCGATCTTGGGCTCAGTCCCTGCGCGAAGCCGCGCGATGTTCGCCCGGTGCGTGTACAGCACCAGCCCCGCCAGCACGCATGTAAATCCGATATACCAAGGCCCCGAGTCACGCGTCAACGCCGCCGTCGCATCCTGCGCACGCACCGCCAGCAGCAGCATCGTCGTCACTGGCAAGATGCACCCCGCCAATATGCTCGAGATGCTCACGATCCGCGTGCGCCACAGGCTCAGCAAATACACACCCAGCGCAATCGCCCCCACGATCGTCAGCACCGGGAACACGCCCATCAACGCCCCAAACGCCGTCGCCACGCCCTTGCCACCCTTGAACTTCAGCCAAGGCGTGAACACGTGCCCCAGCACCGCGGCCACCGCGCACGCCAGCCACACCGCTGTCGGCGCACTCATGCTCACAAATCGCCCGATGGTCCCCAGCAGCACACCAGCCACCACCACCGGCACCAGCCCCTTCAGCATGTCCAGCGTGAACCCGACAAAGAAGTACTTCCGCCCCAGCGCTCGCCCCAGATTGGTCGCGCCCGGATTGCCCGACCCCACCTTACGAATGTCCACACCCTTCACCTTGCCCACCAGCAGACTGAAGGGAATCGAGCCGCTCAAGAACGAGCCGGCCACCAGCAACGCGCCAAGCACAGGCAACTCCATGCACCATCCTACGCGATACCCAGCGACGCGACGCGCACGCCTCACGCCCCCCGCACGCGCCGATACGTGATCTCCACATCACCATCCAGCGCCTTCACCCGGCACAACTGAAACTGCCGCGCGTTGCTCAGCTTCTCCGCCACCCGCCCCACCGCCGCACTGCGTGCCTGTTCATCCGCCAGCAGCATCGGCGCGATGTACACCACCGCCTCATCCACCAGATCCGCCTCAAACAGCGAACCCAAGAGCCCCGGCCCGCTCTCCACCATCACCGTTGCAACACAATGATCTCGCGCAAGTGAACTCAGCAACTCACGCAGGTTCAGCCCGCCCCCGATCCCCTCATCCGCGATCGGCATGATCTCCACACCCGCCTGGTCCAGCGCCGCCCGCTTCTTCGCGGTATACGTCCCGCTCGCCATGCTCCGCTCACACGCCACGATCGTCGGCATCTCCCGCGCCGTCCGCACCAGTTGGCACTCCAGCGGAATCTCAAGCCCCGTATCCGCCACCACGCGCTTCGCCACGCGCCGTGGCCCATGCATCACACGCGCGTTCAGCATCGGGTCATCTGCCAGCACAGTCCCAATCCCCGTCAGCATCGCATCCACGCGCGACCGCATCTGATGCACACGTTGACGCGCCCACACGCCGCTTATCCACTTGCTCTCACCCGTGCGCGTCGCAACCCGCCCATCAATCGTCTGCGCCCACTTGGCAATCACCCAAGGCAGCCCCGTCGTGACTCGCTTGATGAACGGCTGACTAATCGCCCGCGCCAGCGCACTCGCATCACTCAGTCTCGCACTGATCCCCGCCTCACGCAGCCGCAGCGCGCCGCCCGCCTTCATCGGATTGGGGTCCGCCGCCGCATACACCACCTCGCGTACCTGCGCCGCAACCAGCGCATCGCTGCAAGGCGGATTGCGCCCCCAACTGTTGCAAGGCTCTAGCGTCACATACACCGTCGCGCCGCGCACGTCTTCGCCACGCAGCCGCGCGTTGCTGATCGCTTCTACCTCCGCATGAGCCGCACCAAATCGGCGATGATGCCCCACACCAATCACGCGCCCATCCTTGACAATCACGCACCCCACCAGTGGATTCGGTTCCGCATGCCCACTCGCCCGCAGCGCGCAGCGTGCGGCAAGGTCAAGATACCGCTTGTCCATCACCTCACCCGCAAGTTGCACAGTCGCATCGCTCACGGGTCATTGTTGCAGCTCCGCGCATCCCCGCACCGCGTTTGCTCAATCACACCACCACACCAGCACGCCCCCCATCGCTGGCGTATTCGTCGCAATCAGCCGCGCCAGCCCCAGCCCGCACAGCGCAATCGCCCCAAGCACATGCATCCATGCTCGCCGCCTTCTCACGGTCGTCCCGATCGCGATACCAACCAGCAGCACCAGCGGCCAGATCCACAGAAAGCAACGCGTCATCCATCCGACACGCCACATGGGCAGCACCACATCCCTCACATACGACGGATACGCAGGCATCTCTCCCTGCGGAGGCATGCCATAGACCGCAGTGAAGAACCACGGTGCACAACCGAAGAAGAACGCGTACCCCGCGAGCAGCCAAAGTGCCCCAACAGCCCAGACGTGCGTCAACATCACCGGTCGGCCAGCGGTTTCCGCGACCGGTTCACAACCCGACCCGCACTCCGGACATCGGATCGGGCGCGTGTCCGGCGTGGGATATCCGCACTCCGCGCACCGCATGCGTGCTCAGTTTAGTGCACAACGCACACCTGTCATGCAATCTTGCAGCGCCCGCCCTCGCACGCGTTCTTGCGCCCCGTCAGCCGCAGCCGGTACTTCGCGAAGAACCGATACCCCGCATCCGCAATCACGCGCAGCCCGGGCCACGCGCTCCACGCCAGCAGCCAGCCCCAGCCCACCGCCGCATACGCGCGCCGAAACACTTCCATCCCCGTCACCAGCTTGCCATCCGGCAGCACCCCGTGAATCGTGCCCATCACATTTTCAAACGTCGTGCCGTACGTGCCCGCATCAAACGAAGGATCCGCGATATCCACCAGCACCAGATTTCCCCGCCCCTTATCCATGCGCGCCATCATGTTCGCCTCGCGCTTGCACAGCGGACATTCACCATCAATCAGAATGCGGAAGGGAAGTTCATTCACACTGTCTGCTTCGACCCCGCGACCCCGCCAGATCGAAATCGCACGACAAAAACACAGAAAGGCAGCCCCTCTAGGCTGCCCTTCTCGCTGCGGAGCCTCCCTCCGGCACTCACGCGGGCACGCATTACCAGCACATTCAACCACAACCCCCGTCCCGATGCAAGCCCCTCTCTGTGTTATACCCACGGAAATCCCGAGTCCCATTCGCACTTTCCCGCCCTGCATTCGGCCTCCATTCGGTCATGTCGCTCCCACAAATCGCCGATGCTCCACCCATGGACATCGCTGGCATCGCCACATCTCTCTCGCAAGCCCAGTTGCAAAGCGACGTCGGCACCGCCGTTGCCAAGAAAACCATGGACGTGCAGAAGCAGCAAGGCGCTGCCATCGTCCAGATGCTCGATGCCGCGCAAGACGTCGCCAAGAGCTCGACCAACGCAGGCGTCAACGGCCTCGATCTCTACGCCTAAGCACGCCTCCCGCTCGCCCAAGACGCTCGTCGAGCGTCGCGTGACCGTCGTCCCAAACGCACGACGCTTTGCTACGCTGCCAGCGTGCACGAAAACGTCCTCCTTTCGCACATCTTCGCCCGAACCCGCTCACTCGTCGAAACCTTCCCGCAGGTGCTGCTAGGCCCCGGTGACGACTGCGCCGTCGTCGATGCCAACGACGGCGCGCCCATGCTGCTCAAGGTCGACCAGGTCATTGAGCATCGCCACTTCACCAGCCAAACGCCATTCGAGCTCATCGCTCGCAAAGCCCTCGCCCGCCCGCTCTCCGACATCGCAGCCATGGCCGGCTCACCCGTCGCCGCGCTCGCCGCCTGCGTGCTGCCGCGCCGCTTCTCCCAAGACAAAGCAACAGAGCTCTTCGACACCCTCCATAACGCAGCCGTCGCGCTCAATCTGCCCATCGTCGGAGGCGACCTCGCGACGACCGGCCACCCCGACGCACCCATCGCCCTCAGCATCTCGCTCATCGGCAAAGTCCACCCGCGCCGCGGCCCCGTCCGCCGCGACTCCGCCGCCGCGGGCGATTTTGTCTACGTCACAGGCACCATTGGCGACACCTATCACGCCGATCCCACCGAGCAGCATCCCTTCCCCGGTGGCGGCCACCATCTCACCTTCACCCCGCGCCTGCGCGAAGCCGCGTGGCTTGCCGAAGGACTCGACAACGACCTCCACGCCATGATGGACATCTCCGATGGCCTGGGCCTCGACGCCGCGCGCCTCGCCCGCGCCTCAGGCGTGCGCATCGAGATCGACGCCGATTCCATCCCGCTGCGCACGCCCTCACGCGGCCCGCGCCAATCCCTCGCCGATGGCGAAGACTACGAACTGCTCTTCACCGCTGCCTCAGGTGCAACCGTCCCGCGCACCATCGCGTCTTTGGGCACTTCCATCACGCGCATCGGTGTCGTCACCCAAGGCTCCGGCTGCGTGCTGCGCCACGAGGGCAACCTCATCGACATCGCCGACGCGGGATGGGAGCACGCATGATCGTCTTCTCGCGCACCACCACCGATGAATCGCACACCGCGGCTCTCGCGAGCGCACTCGCCGACACGCTCGCTCCAACCGATGTCATCCTGCTCGAAGGCGAAATGGGCGCTGGCAAAACCACTTTCACACGCGCACTAGCCAACGCGCTGGGTATCACCCAAGGCGTCAGCAGCCCCACCTTCGTCATCGTCAACGTCTATCCCGTGCCGCCGCGACAAGACGGCCTCGCCCGCCTTGTTCACATCGACGCCTACCGCGTCACCAGCGACGAAGATCTCGAGCCGCTGGGCTGGGATCAGCTCTTCGACACGCACACCAAACTCGCTTCGCGCGACGCCGCCGCGCTCATCGAGTGGCCGAGCAACATCGCCCACGCCTTGCCCGCGCCCGATCAGTGCATCCGCGTGCAGATCCGCCCCGTGGGCACCTCCGCTCGCGAGTTCACATTCACACTGCCACCCGCGTTCCGCTCACGTCCCCGCGCCGAATGGCTGATCGAACGCCCGCCCATCCGCTGCCCCAAAACCAAGCGATGGACCAGCCCCACCGCTCTCACCTACCCCTTCTTCGACAAACGCGCCCAAGACAGCGACCTCTTCGGCTGGCTCACGGACAGCTACGCCGTCCCACCCCCAAGCGGAAGCTCCCCACCCGATCCCGACACCCCCAACTAGCACTCTGGCACTCCGCACTCTGGCACTTCCCCATGTTCCTCCTCACCGGCTTCACCGGCTTCATCGCCGCTCACATCCCCGCGCATCTCAGCGCACTGGGCGTTGCACGCACCAGCATCCTCACGCCGCCGCGCAACGAGCTCGATCTCGCGCAGCCCGCAGCAATCCCCATGCTGCTCGACCGCCTTCAACCGCGCGTCATCATCCACTGCGCCGCCATGCGCGACCTCATGCACTGCGAGCGCGAACCCGAACTGGCCATCACCGTCAACGTCCACGCCACCGCCGCCCTCGCACGCTGGTGCGCCGCCAACGCCGCACGCTTCATCTACCTCTCAACCGACCAGGTCTTCGACGGCACCCGCGGCCTCTACCACGAAGACGACCCGCGCCGCCCAATCAACCACTACGGCGTAACCAAAGCCCTGGGAGAAGACGCCACTCGCATGGCGCCCCATCACACCGTCGCCCGCATCGCCCTGACCTTGGGTCACACGCGCGAACGCACCCGCAGCCCCAACGAGTTCATCGTCAGCAACCTCCGCGCTGGCAAACAAGCCACCCTGTTCGAAAACGAGTTCCGCACCCCTGTTCTGGCGACCGACGCCGCCCGTGCCCTGGCCGAACTCGCCACCATGCCCACTGCCCCCACCACCCTGCACGTGGGAGGCCCCGAACGCCTCAGCCGCGTCGAAATGGGCCTGACCATCGCCCGCATCTACCAGCTCGCCGAACACCTGTGCCTGGCAACCCGCCACCAGCCGCAGGCTACCGGCCTGCAGCGACCGCTCGATACCTCGATGGATACTTCACTTATCAGACGTGTCTGCACCCACCCGCCACGCCCCTATGAGAAGGCCGTCCGAGAACTACTTGCCGCCGAGCCAACTTGACTCCCCTACCCGTCATGCACCGATCCCGCGCTCGCCGATGATGCGTAGTGACGCAAGTTCTTTCCGGACAGTGAAATCTGTTCGGCCAAGAGCCGATATCAAGGGACACGCAAAGGTTGGCACCCAACCCCGTCGTGATACCATGTACACAGGTTTTCGGACAAGTCCCTCGCCCGTAAGCCCTTAGTCGCAAGTCAAGATTGGAAAGGTCACAGACAGGTCATGCCGCCTCCTGCGGAAATGCCGGCATCGGTCGCTCCTCCCCAAGGTAGGGCACAGCGGCTGCGCGCCTTGGTCCTCCTCTCCGGCGGTGTCCGCCAAACCCAACTCGCCGCCGGCCTCGGTCGCCCGCTCGTCGACTTGCCGCTCACAGGTGGTCGCACCCTGCTCTCGTCGTGGCGCGACCACATGACCAATCTCCGCGAGACATCAGGTGTCGCCGAGACCACGATGCGCGTCATTGTCAGCAAGCCCCTCGCCCTGCCGCGCCAAGTGCCGCCAGCCCCGGGCGTGAACATATCGCTCGAATACGACAAGATCGAACTCCGCGGCACGGGCGGCCTCATCCGCGACATCGCTGACGACTACGCCGACGACGACGAGATCCTCGTCGCCACCGCCAATCAGGTCCTCCTGCGTCCGCTCCACGAGCTCTACGCCATGCTCGCGCAACTGCGCTCCGATATCGGGCTGCTTGCCGAACCGGGCGGCAACGCCGTGGGCGTGCACCTCATGCGCTGCGGCGCACTGCGCGCCATCCGCGCCAAGGGCTTCGTCGATCTCAAGGAGCAGGCCCTCCCCGAACTCGCAAAGACGTGCGACGTACGCGTCGCCATGAGCCAGCGCCCCGTCGCTCTGCCCGTGCGCACGCTCGAGCAGTACATCCGCACACTGCGTGCTCTGTCCGAGGCGTCGGCCGAACTCACCGCGCCCGACCCTTACGCCGAGGAGTGGACACCCACGTTCTCGCTCGTAGATGAGTCCGCAACCGTCGCCAAAAACTCGCTCGTGCACGACTCCGTCGTCATGACCGGCGCCAAGGTCGGCGCAGGCGCTGTCGTCGTGCGTTCACTCGTGTGCGAGGGCGCAGTCGTCCAGCCGGGCCAAACAGTCTTCGACACCATCGTCGCCAGCAAGCCGGCAACCCGCGGAGGTGCCGCATGACCCGCACCATCGGTTACGGCAAATGGGAAACGTGGCACTTCATCGCCGCTGCGGCCTTCGCCGCCCTTGCCATCGTCCTCACGTTCCCCGCGTGGCAGGACATCTATCAGATGGGCAGCCTCGATGAAGAGCAGAGCCACATCTTCCTCGTCCCTGTGGTCGCCGGATGGATGTTCTGGGCCCGTCGTCTGCGTCTGCGCAACTGTCCGCCCGCCGGCACGTTCATCGGTCCCATCATCGTCGCCCTGGGTTTCTTCTCCTACGTCTTCGGCTACAACAACGCCGTCGCCAGCATGTGGCACGCCGGCGCCGTCGCGATGGTCGTTGGCTGTGTTCTCACCGTCCTCGGAAAGAACGTCCTCTTCCAGTTTCTTCCCGCCTTCCTTGTGCTGGTCTTCCTCGTGCCCATTCCAGGCGTGATTCGCCTCGCCATCAGCGGTCCGCTGCAAACAGCCACCGCCATGGTCACGCAGGTCATTCTCGAGATCTTCAGCGTCCCCATCGAGCGCACCGGCAACGTCCTGGTCATCAACGGCCGAGATGTCGCCGTCGCCGAAGCCTGCAACGGCATGCGCATGGTCTTCGCCCTTGTGCTCGTCAGCTACGCGTTTGCGTTCAGCATCCCGCTGCGCAACACCACGCGACTGCTGGTCCTCGCCTGCAGCCCGATCGCTGCTCTGATCTGCAACGTCATTCGCCTTATCCCCACCGTGCTTGTCTACGGCTACCAGGCCGAAGGCAGCAAGATGGGCGACCACTTCCACGATTGGTCGGGTTGGTTCATGCTCCCCGTCGCGTTCATGCTGTTGATGATGGTGATGAAGGCACTCAAGTGGGCCCTGTTGCCTGTCATGAGGTTCAATCTCGCGTACCAGTAACGCCTTGCCATGCGATCCATTTCCTTCACCATCTCCATCGCCCTGCTCGCCGCGTTCTACTTCACGACGCGCGACTACCCCACCGCCGAAAAGGCCGAGCCGTATCACGCGCACATTCTGAGCACCGTTGAGTCGGTGCCGGACCTGCTGGGCGACTGGCGCACTGTTGACCGCCCGCAGCCTCCGCCCGCGGCGCAGCAACTGCTCCGCCCCAACTCATTGCTCACGCGTCGTCTGGTCAAAGACGACACCGCCATGAACGCCCGACTCATCGTCGTGCAAACCAAAGACTCGCGCGACATGGGTGGCCACTACCCGCCTGTCTGCTACCCGAGCTCCGGCTGGCAGGTCGACGGCACATGGCCCGCCCCGCGCGAAGTGCAGGTCCCAGGCATCAACCGGCCCGTGCCCTATCAGATCTACACCTTCAAACAGCGGGCCTTCCCCCGCGACCGCCGGATCAAGATCTACGGCTTTTTCGCGATTCCCGATAGCGGCTTCCGAACCGACATCAAGTCTGTTCGCAAGGCAGCCGAAGATTATCGGGTGAGGCCCTTTGGTTGCGCCCAGATTCAGGTCATCGTCGATGCCGACACGCCGGAAGATCTGGGCGAACGCATCTTTGTCGAACTGCTCACGCCCATCGCTCCTCTTCTCACCGACCTCTCGGGCAACCCGGAATCAGCTTTGCAAACTGTCCCGCAGAAAGCAGCACCATGAGTCAGCAACTTCCCACACAAGCTCTGCAAGTCGCCCCGCCGCCCCCGCCGGGCGACTTTGGTGGCGTGCACCAGCAGACCAACATCATCAAGCTGCTGCACAATCTGTTCCGTGGTCGCTACCTGCTCACGGGTGCCCTCGCCGCTGTCGGTCTTTTGCTGGGTGTCGCTCTCGGCTGGATCAGCCAGCGCCCGGTCTACCAAAGCACCGCCACCATCCGCATTCAGCCTCTCATGCCCTCGGCCATGCGCGTGAGCTTCGACGTCATGCCCATGTTCGACAGCTTCGTGGGCACACAGGTCAACTTCCTCATGCAGCCTCGCACCATCAAGCAGGCCATGACCGCGCCCGAATGGCGCCAGCTCAATCGCGGCACCGATCCCTCCGCCGAAGAAGAATTCCGCGGCGCGCTCAACGTCCGCCGTGGCGGCCGCGACCAGTCTGAAATCATCCTCGTCACCTTCAGCGATGAAGACGCCAGCGCCGCCTTCGCCGGTCTCACGCAGACCTGCCGCGCCTACGAGCGCATCTTCGGCGAAGGCCAGGGCCGCGAACTCAACGACAAGCGTTCATCGCTCATTCGAGACGAGATCGCTCGCTACGAGCGCAACATCACCGACGCGCAGAATCGCATCAAGGCTCTGGCCGAAGATCTTGGCACCGACGAACCGCGCCAGCTCGTGACGCTCGCCACCAACAAACGCGTCGATCTGCAGACCCAGATCTACGACCTCGAAACCCGACTGCGCGCCATGGGTGTCCGCGTGACGGGCGACCCCGAGCCCAAGGCCGGCGAAGAAACACCCGAGCCCACACGCGACCGCAAAGATTGGTCCAACGAAGAGATCGCCCGCGTCGACCCGATCATGGATGAACTGCTCGCGCGTTTCAACAACGCTCGTCAGAACTATCAAGCCGGCATCAACAACGGCCTCGCGCCCGCCCACATCCAGATGCGTCGCATCGAAAACGAAATCAGTAATCTGCGCGAGCAGATGGATGGCCGCAAGCAGAGCTGGCTCGGTGGCGAAGCTCCCGCCGAATCGCTGGGCCTGCCCGGCGGCGACATCGACACGCCCGACTCCATCAAACGCCGCCTCGAAGACCTCAACCGCCAGCTCGAAGAAGAAAACCGCAAGTCCGGCCAGCTCGCCGGCAAAACGCAGGAGATGGAAAACTTCCGCCAAGCGCTCGTCTCCAACACCGAACAGCGCAACGAACTGCAAAAAGCCCTGCGCGACATCGAACTCAACTCGCGCATCCTGGGTGAAGCAGGCCTTATCACCGTCCTCTACCCCGATGCTCCGCCGCCCAACCCCAGCAACGACACCCGCCTCAAGTTCGCGGGCGTCTTCGGCTTCCTGGGCATGTTCATCCCCATCTGCGCCATCGGCATCTACGGCATGACCGATCGCCGTTACCGCTACAGCGACGAAGCCATTGACGAAGGCCCCGCCAACACGACGCTGCTGGGCATTCTGCCCCGCCTGCCCAGCGATCTCAGCGACGCTGAGCAGGCTGCCGCAGCCGCACACTGCGTCCACCAGATCCGCACACTTATCCAAATTGGTGGCAAGGATCGCCGCGTGCTCGCCGTCACCAGCAGCAATCCGGGCGATGGCAAAACCAGCATGACGCTCGCACTGGGTCTCTCATTCGCCAGCAGTGGCAGCAAGACCCTGCTCGTTGACTTGGACCTCATCGGCCAAGGCCTCTCGCGTGGCTTGCGTCTGCGTGAAACCAGCAGCCTCTTCAACGTCTTGCTCGATGGCGACATCAAGGGTCGCATCAAGCACACGCACATGGATCGTCTGCACCTGCTCCCCAGCGGCACCGACGATGATCACAGCACCGCCAACCGCCTTGCCGAACCGCAGATCAACCGTCTGCTTGACACCGTCGTCGACGACTACGACGTGGTGCTCATCGACACCGGCCCCGTGCTCGGATCGATCGAAGCTCACCTCGTCTGCGCTCAGGCCGACGGCGTGGTGCTGGTCGTCGGCGCCGGTCGTGCACGCGGCCAGGTCAAGAACGCTGTCGATCAGCTCCGCCGCGTGAACGCCAAGCTGCTGGGTCTGGTCTTCAACCTCGCGCAGCCGCGCGACTTCAAGACCAGCGCAGCCAGCCAGAGCTTCCGCAGCATCCGTCCCGATGCCGCGCCCCCGCAGCCGCCCAGCCCCACCGAGTTCCCCGAACTCGAGCCGCTGCCGCGTGTCGTCGCCATCGACACCAAGCGCTGATTCCACACTCCGCTCACTGTTCTCCGATCTCTGTTCTCTTCACCGATGTCCGCCACGCTCACACCATCCTCCCCCGCTCCCTCCGTGCCGCACCGCACCGCGACCGCGCCGACGGTTTGGGGCATGGACTGGATGGAACTTCACGCCCGTTACTGGGCCGCGCGTGGCGTGCAGCTTGTTCGCGTCGGAGAACGCACCCCGCTCGTCGCGCATGCTGAGCTGTTCATGCTGCTCGACAAGCACACGCTCTCGCTCTTTCGTCTCGCACCCATTCTCGATGATGTCAGTTGGGTCAAACCCGACCTCATCATCGTCCGCGTGAGCGACGCCGCCAAGCAGCCCTACAGCGAGCGTCTGGTCGCCGACGAAACCGGCAAGTTCATGCGGCTGCAACGCATCTACGACGCGACGCAGGTCCGCATCGGTCGCGTCGTGCTTACCAGCGACAAAGACCTCGCCGGCGTCTGGCAGCAGGCCGCCGATGCAAGCTCAGGCTGGGAACAGCTCCGCAAGCTCACCCGCCGCACCGATCGCTATCCCGCCAAACTCCGCGGCAAACTTTTCGACGCCAACAACCCCGACGACCTCGCCCGCTTCGGCCACGAACTCATCCAGCGCTGGCCCCGTCCCGACGCCACCATCTCCCGCATCAGCGAAGTCTCCCCGGGCATCTGGGCTGACAAAGACGCGAAGGTCGATGTGGGCCCCGGTGTGCGCGGCCCTCTGTGGGTTGGCGCAGGGCGTGAGATCACCAAGAACATGACGGCCGTCGGTCCCGCGGTGCTGTGGGACCGCCCCGAGCAGGCTCCGCCCAAAGAGCAGATCGAGTGGCTCGACCTTGAAAACCTCTCCAGCCCCGCTCCCAAGAGCCTGCTCGAAACCCGCGGCGCAGGCAAGTGGGCCCACAGCCCCCTCAAGCGGCTCTTCGACATCGCCGCCGCAACCGCCGGCATCTTGGGCACTTTCCCCATCTACCCCCTCGTTGCCCTTGCGATTCTCATTGAGGACGGCCGCCCCATCTTCTTCGCTCACAAGCGCGAAACCCTCGGCGGCCGCCAGTTCGGCTGCCTCAAGTTCCGCAGCATGCGCAAAGACAGCGAAGAGATCAAGGCCCGCCTCATGGCCCAGAACCAGGCCGACGGCCCGCAGTTCTTCATGAAGAACGACCCGCGCCTCACCAAGGTTGGCGCGTTCATTCGTGAATACCAGATCGACGAACTGCCGCAGCTCTTCAACATCCTCAAGGGCGACATGAGCGTCGTGGGCCCGCGCCCCAGCCCCTTCAAGGAAAACCAGTACTGCCCGCCGTGGCGTGAAGCGCGCCTGAGCGTCCGCCCCGGCCTCACCGGCCTCTGGCAGATCTCACGCACGCGCGAAGAAGGCAACGACTTCCAGGAATGGATCAAGTACGACATCCGCTACGTGGAAAAGCAAAGCCTCTGGCTTGACCTTTGGATCATCTGGCGCACCCTCGTGCTGCTGGTCAAGCGCGCCACCAAATCCTAAAGCCCATCCTCGTTCAGGGAAGAACCATGAGTCTCAAACCAAAGACGTCCAAGCGCCTGCTCGCCCTCGGTGGCATCGTTCTGCTCCTCGCAGCCGGCGCAGGTGGCGCAGTTGTGTACCGCAATCACCGCCAAAAGGCCCAGATTGACGCCTTCCGCACCGAAGGCATGGCCTTCGTCGAGCAGGGCGAGTACTACAGGGGTCTGGGCTCGCTCAGCAAGTACCTCAAGCGCAACGACGGCGATCTCGATGCCCTCCTTGCGTACGCCAAGGCGCGCGAGAACATCGAAGAGCCCGACGGCGCGCACATCAAGCAGGCCCTCGACATCTACCAGAAGGTCCAGTCTCTGAGCCCCAGCGACGAGACCGCCGAGCACCTCCTCGAGCTCTACCAGGTCGCCGGCTACCTGCCCGAAGCGCGCGACCTCGCTGCGAAGATGCGCCCCGAGAACCTCGCGCAGTGCACCGACGAGCACTTCGATCTGCTCCGCGCCGAAGCTAACGCCCGCATGGGCATCAAGCCCGATGACGAACGCATCAGCGTCCTGCTCGCGCGCATGCTCGAACTGCGCCCCACCGACTTCCCCACGCAGGTCGTGCTCGTTGAACACCTGCGCGACCGTGGCAACGCAGGCGAAGGCCGCGCCATCGCCCAGAAGCTCCTCGACTCCAGCGATGCCACCGCCAAGGCTCAGGGCCGCCTTCTCATGGCACTCGCCCGCCGCGACGAGCCGGGCTTCGACGTTAACGCCGAAGCCTTCCAGGCCCTCTGCGCCCTCACCGGCATCGACCTCGAAACCGCAGGCATCGCCCGCGAAGTGAAATTCGCGACCCCGCTCGAAGTGCTGCGCTCCGCCAGCCTCTTCGACGGCATGGGCATGCACGCCCACGCTCTCACCGTCCTGCGCGTCGGCTTCCAGCAGCACAACGATGACATTCTCGCTCGCGTGCTCGCTCGCCGCAGTTGGATGAGCGGCCGTTTCAACGACGTACTGACGCTGTTCGCTCAGCCCGACCTGGGCATCCGCGGCACCAACAGCGAGATTCTCGTCTACCGCGCCCTCGCGCTGCTGGGCCAGGGCAAGAACGACGAAGTCAAGACCATCATCGACGCCTTCGCCAAGCGCGAGGGCGACTTCCGCGCCGCCGCCTGGGGCCCTGTGCTGCAAAGTCTCGTCGCTGATCCGCAGCCCACGCCCGCGGATCGGCTCACGATCATCGAGAAGGCCCTGACCGAAGCCACCAACGACCCTGTGCTGCTCGTCTTCCAGGGTGATGCGCTCGAGCGCCTTGGTCGCTTGGGCGACGCACGCGCTTCATGGGAGAAGGCCAGCACCTCCAGCCTTGCGCTGGGCTGGGTGCAGCCTTGGCTCAAGCGTGCCAATCTCGCGCTCGCGCAGGGACGCCCCCTCGCCGCCGTGCAGGCCGCCATCCCCGCCATGCGCATCGCTCCGCGCAGCATGGGTGTCTTCAGCACCTACTTCCGTAGCAACGTCGCCCTCATCGAAGCGGGCTATGGCGATCAAGTGAATGGCGACATCCTCCTCTCCACCGCCAACCGCATCGACGACGAACTCGCTCTCAGCGAGCAGACTCCCGACATCAAGAACTTCCGCGAGAACATCCTCCCCGGTCGCGTGCTCCTCACCTCACGCGTCCGCGGCGGAGACCAAGCCCGCAACACGCTTGAGAAGGGTCTCAACGCGCTGGGTGAACTTTCACCCGAAGCCTTGGGCGAACTCTTCCAGATCGCCCAGCGCGAGAACATCGACGCCGACACGATCCTGCTACCGCGCATGGACAAGGCCGAAGGCATGACGCCTCGCACTGGTCTCGCCCGCGCCAGCTCGCTCTTCAAACAAGGCAAGCGCGACGAAGCCATCGCCCTTCTGCGCGAGAATCACGACAAGGCTCCCGCCGAGCAGAAGAAGTCATGGCTCCGCGCCCAGGCCGCCTTCGCCGAATCCGCCAATCTGCCCGATGCCAAGGGCAACTGGGCCGCCTTCGCAGACGCATACCCGGGCGACATCGATGCGCAGCTCGCCGCGCTCGCCAGCCCCGTCGTGCAGACCGATCTCACGCTGGTTGACCGCCTCATCGCCCGCACCCGTGAACTGGGCCGCTTCGATGAACTCAACACGCCCGCCCAACTGCGCATGGCCCGCGCCCGTGCGCTGCTGACAGAGCCCGTTGATCGCAACCGCCGCGCTGAAGCTATCAATGTGCTGCGTGATCTCTCCCTCCGCGAGAGCGACCTGCTCGAGGCCCGCGCCCTCCTCGTCGCCGCTCTCTCGATGGATCGCCCCGACGTCGGGATCGTCCCCCAGCGCACCGACGCCATCACCCAGCTGCGCACACTCATTCCGCTCGTGCCAGATCCCACGCCCTGGCAGCTTGAACTCGCCCGCCTCCTCCGCGGCGAAGGCGACCTCGCCGGCGCTCGCGGCGAACTCGATCGCCTTGCCAACACGCCCAAGGTTCCGCTCAACGTGCGCCTCGCCGCAACGGAAGAGCTGATTCGCATGCGCGAACTCAACAGCGCCGCCAGCGCGCTCGAACGCATGCGCACCACCGCGACCGAGCAAGAGAAGCCACTCATCGATCTCACCCTCGCCAACGCCTATCGCGCCATGGTGCGCGACCGCGAAGCTCTCGCGCTCTTCCGCGGCATCGATCCGCAGAAGATGCAAACGCCCCAGCAGGTCCTCGCCCTCGCCGAAGGTCTGGCCTCACTGGGAGACAAAGACCGCGCGCAGTCTGCTCTCACCCGCGCCGATCAGCTTCCCATGACGCCGGGCCAGGCCGAACTCGTCCGCGCCCGCTATCTGGCCAATCACGGCACGCTCGACGAAACCATCGCCATGCTGCGCCAGGGCGTGACCAAGGCTCCGCAAAGCCTCGAAAACTGGGCGTCTTTCGTCTCGTTCCTTGTTGAACGCAAGGACACAGCGCAGGCGAAGGCCGTCCTCGCCGAAGCCCGCGCCGTCATGCCAAACAACGACCGGCTCGCGATGATGCAGCAGCAGCTCGAAGTCACGGGCGGTGCAATCGCCTCCAACATGGACCTCCAGCAGCTCGCCGATGTCGTCGCGAAGGACCCGCAACGCCAGGACCGCGCCAAGTTCATCCGCGACCTCGACGCATCACGCTCCGCGGGTCGCCTGGGTGATCCCGCCGAGCTCGATCGTCTCAAGACGGCAGCAGCCGTCGATCCCGCGCTCCTCGTCCTCACCGCTCGCGTCCTCGCCACCGACACGCCGCCGCGCTTGCAAGGCGCCGCTCAGCTCATTCGCGAGACCATGGCCTCCCACCCCGCCAACATCGAGGCGGCGGTGCTGGGCGTCGACATCTACCGCAGCGTGAGCGACTGGAACAGCATGCTCAACGCCGCCATGGCCTGGCAGCAGTTGACCCGCGCCAAGGAGTCCGACGTCGCCGTCGCAGAAGCCCGCCTCAACCTGGGCCAGCGCGACGCTGCCGTCACGCTGCTCCGCACGCGCCTGACAGAAGCGCTTGCAAACCCCGCTGACGATTTCTCCTTCCGCGTGCTCAACCTCTACGGCCGCGGTCTCGTCGCTGACAACAAAGCCGCCCAGGCCTTCGACGAACTCGCTCCTGCCATGGAGAAGTCCCAGTTGGTCCGCACCGGCTTCTGGCTTCCCGTTGCAGGCGGCATGCTCGCCAGCGAGCCGCTCTCGCGCCGCTGGCTCGATCGCGCAACCCCGCACGTTAACGTGAACGACGAAAGCGAAGCACTCACGCTCGCGGGCACCCTCGCCCAGTTGGCTGCTCGCTTCCCCGAAACCGCTACGACGTACGCAACGCAGGCGATGGCCATCATCCGGCCGCTCACCTCGCGTCCTCAGCCCTCCGCCCGCGCCCTCGAAGCTCAAGGCACGCTCGAGCAGATCTCTGGCAAAATCAGCGAATCGAAGGCGAGTTTCGCCAAGGCCCTTGAGCGCGATCCTCGCTCCATCTTCGCCCTGCGTGGCCTCGCGCAGCTGCACCTGGGCGACGATGCCGATAAAGCCGCCGACTTCGCCGACAAGGCCGTCCAGTTGGGCGGCCCCGATGATCTCATCTCTCTCTCCATCGCAGCCCAGGCCTTCAGCGCTCAGGCCGATAGCCTGACCGCACGCAACCAGCCCACTGCCGCGGCTCAGTCTTGGGAGAAAGCCCGCCTCGCCTTCACCAAGCTCGTGGAGTCACAGCCCAATGAAGTCATGCTCCGCCTGGGCCTCATCCGCGCCCTCGACGGCGCGGGGCGAGTTGCAGACACCATCACCAACTACGAATCGCTGATCAACGCTCGCCAGTTCCCCGCCGGCGTGGAACGCTGGGCCCTCCTCAATAACTTCGCCGACGCCCTCGTCCGCGCCAACCGCAACTCGCTCGATATCGAACGCGCCAAGGGCCTCATCACCGAGGCCATCCAGGTCCGTCCCGACGTCGCCGCCCTCTACGACACCCTTGCCCACGTTGAGGTCGCCCGCAGCGACCGCGCTGCAGCAATCGCGGCGTACCGCAAAGCCGTCCAATTGGATGCCCAGTTCTGGGCGAGCTGGATGGGCCTGGCTCGCCTGCTCAAGGACGGATCGCCCGAGGAAGCGAGTGAAGCCGCAACCATCATCGACAAGCTCCGCAGCGAAGCGGACAAGCTTCCTGCCGACCTGCGAAGCCAGCTCACGGCGATCGCCGGCGAGAAGTGACTTATCGGTCCGGAATAAGCCCACCCCACTTCGGGCTACCACTACCGATAATTTCGGCCTCCAGCAGCACGGCATACGTAAGCGTTGGCACAGATGCTACTTACGGTATTTGGGACACAAGCATCTTCACCACCCCTGACCTGTTTTGGGTTGACTTTGGACTCCCATAGGGTATGCTCCTTTACCGCAAGACCGAGGAAAAACTTGCGGTAGTCCTCGAAAGAGGAGGGAGTAAGACAGATGAAGATCGCTTCTATGGTGGCCGTTTTGGCTGCCGCGGCTGGCATTGCCAACGCCGCTCAAGTTAACGTGTCCGGCGCTCACGTCACCAGCGCCACCGGCAACAACCTCATTGGTGTGAACCAAGCTTTCCAGAACAGCTTCAGCGCTGGTTCGGGCAGCAACAGCGTCGCTGGTGTGGTTCGCTTCAGCAACACGTTCGACGGCTCCAACCAGGTGCTCGAACTCACGCTGACCAACTTCACCTGGACCAGCAATGCCACGGGCACCGTCAGCCTCCGCGTTGACATCACTCAGGATTACACGATCCAGGCCGGCGTCGAAAACGCCACCGGCAGCCACCAGATGAACGGCAACGTCAGCTTCTCGGCCGCTGGCCAGAGCGCGACCGTTGTCAACAACAGCACGCACGAATCCACGGTTCTGCCCACGCTGAGCTACAACAGTGGTGTTGACGGCCTCAACATCAACAAGGGCCAGGGCCCGACGACCGCCGTCGGGGTCTCCGGCAGCGTCTACACCATCACCGCCAGCTACCTCTTCACGCTGACGGCTAACGGTGCGGTCGCGTCGATCATCCTGCCCGACAGCGGCGTTGAAAACGCCACCCTCACGCTGGTCCCGCTGCCCCCGGCGGCTTGGGCTGGCTTGGGTGGTTTGGCCTTCGTCGGTGGCGCGAGCATCGCTCGTCGCCGTCGCCTGGCTCGCGTCTAAGTCCGGTAAGTCACTGTCGTGCCTGTCGGACTGCAGCCATTCAGGTACCGATAATCTTTCGTGCTTGGTAGCGAATCCTAGCACGAACCTAACATGAGTACTCGCCAAGCCCCGTGTCCTCGGCACGGGGCTTGTGTTTTTGGCATTTACGCCCCAGAATAATGCCCAAATCAGGGGTGACTTACATTTCCTGCGCTGCTTTCACTTATGGACACTCACAGACCGCAGATTTCGCACATAAGTCATCAAGATTTCTGGGCTTCCCCAAAACATGATGCATGTTTGTAGTGAGTGCATGCCGGAGAAGGCATTGCACATCGCACTGCATTCCCTCGGAAGGGTTCATTATGAAGACGAAGTTCCTGACTGGCAGCCTCGCTGCCTTGATCCTCGCGGCAGGTAGCGCCTCCGCGGCCACGATCAACGTTTCGGGCGCGTACAACCTCAACGCTGGTAACGCTGCCGCCATCGGCATCAACCAGGCCAGCCAGCACACGTTCGGCCAGGGCTCTGGCAACGACTTTGTGAGCGGTGTCGTTCGCTTCAGCAACACGAGCGAAGGCAACGGCAATCAGTTCTTCGAACTGACCCTCACGAACTTCACGTTCAGCAGCGCGGCTCAGGGCCCCGTCACGATCGCGATCCGCATCGTGCAAGACTTCGTGATTGACGGCGCGGCTCTCTCCGCCACCGGCAGCCACCAGGTCAACGGCAACGCCAACTTCAACGCTGCTGGCCAGATCGTCACGGCGAGCATCATCAGCCGCCACGAAGCCACCGACCTCCCCACGCTCGTGGTCAACCCCGGCGCGGTGGGCATCGGCTCCGGCCCCATCACGACGGCCATTGCTCGCGGCCAAGGCGAAACGACGCCCGTCGGTGTCAGCGGCAACATCTACACGATTGACACGACCTACACCTTCACGCTCAACGCGTTGGGTCTGGGCCCCGTCAGCGTCGTCCTGCCTGACAGCGGCGTCGACAACGCAACCCTCCTGCTCGTCCCGCTGCCCCCGGCCGCGTGGGCTGGTCTGGGCGGTCTGGCTTTCGTCGGCGGTGGCGCGATGATCCGCCGTCGTCGTCTGGCCAAGCTCTCGGCTTGAGCTGACTTGAATTGATTCAACCACACTTCTGGTGTGTGTCCCGGCGAGCCGCGCATTGCGCGGCTCGCCGTCGTTTTGTCATCCGCTTGCGCCGCGCTTCTCTTCGTGTGCGCCACACATCGCGCAACCTTCAAAATCGCTCGTTTTCACGGGGATTTTTCACGTCTCTGCAATCGCAAATTGCACAGAAATTCTCTCTGCTTTGCTGGCATATCGCGCAGCGTGATGTAGGTTTAGAGAGACGGGATCATCTATACCGCGTGTGAGGTCATGCGCGACATCAACTGTTGGCAAGGAAAGAGATTGTGCGTAAGGCTCTTGGCATCGTGGGTGCAGTCGCGGCGGCTGCAATGGCTTCAAGCAGCTTCGCTGCTTCGGTGAATATCACCGGAAGTCACGCCGTTTCACAGGCCGACACCATCGGCGTGCTGGCAAATGGCGCGTGGGGTTTCACCAACTTCAGCTCCGGCTCAGGCAACAATCGCGTCAGCGGTCGCGTTGAGTACGCCAACGCCGTCTTCAACGGCGTGCAGCGCATGGGCCTGACGCTCACGCAGTTCAACTTCGTGGGCGACGGCGCGACGACACGCACCGTCACCGTCAACCTCGTGCAGGACTTCGCCATCGCAGGCCAGAACACCGGCACTGCCTTCGCTTCGCAAGTCGTCCAAGGCCGCGTCAACTTCGGTGCAGCAGGCCAGCTCGCACAAGGCACCTCCCTCTCCACGCACGAAGGTGTCAACCTTCCGCTCGTCGGCTTCAACCCCAACGGCGTGCTCTCCAGCGGCCCCATCTCCACCGGCATCTCGCGTACCTCGGGCAACCTGCAAGGCGTCACCGTCATCGGCAACGTCTACCGCATCGCGGTGCAGTACACCTTTACCCTCAACGCGGCCGGCAATGTCGTGAGCATCGATCTGCCGCAGAGCTTGGGCGATGTCGCAACGCTCGTCCTGGTTCCCTTGCCGCCCGCGGCATGGGCTGGCATGGCTGGCCTGGGCCTGGTCGCCTTCGCTCGCCACCGCCGCAAGAAGGCCACGCAAGCCGCCGAGTGAACCAAGCTCAACAAAGCCCCCTCAGCCGAAGGACAATCCTTCGGCTGCTTTCTTTATAGGGCCTCCCCAGCAGGCTTTGTGTTGCACCCACCCTCAAATCGGGCATGTATATCACCCGCCCAGATTGACCCGCGACGCTTTCTCTGTAGACTCCTTCCGTCGATCTGCCCCACCGGGTCTGATCGGCGGAGGAGAGAGAGACAATGTCCCGTTTTGCACGCCTTGCGGCGCTGGCGTTGGCCGGCGTCACCGCGGGCTCGAGTTTGGCTGCCCAAATCACCGTCACCGGCGCGATCAACGCGTCCACCGGTAACGTCACGGCTGCCGCGATCAACAGCGACTTCACGCAGCACATCAGCGGCAGCGCGACTGGCACGTCCTTCCAGGCCGACATTCGCATCATCAACTGCGTCGCCAACGGCACCCAGTGCTTCACGGTCGAAGTCGCATCAATGCGTTTCGACAAGGCCATCAGTGGCAGCAAGCAGATCACGCTCGAAATCATCCAAGATTTCACGGTCGACGCTGCAGCGTTGTCCCCCACCACCGCCACGCAAACCTTCAACGCGACCGCCAACGTGCCGCGCACGGGCCAGACAACCAGCTTCATCGCCGACGCCTTCCATGAAGGCACGCAGTTGCCCCGCTTCCAGGGTCAGAATGGCACCTCTGGCGGCGGCTGGACGCCCATCGATTGCGGTACCAGCACGCCCGTCTCGCTGATGCAGGCCGGCACCTATCGCATCCGCACTCTTTACACTTTCACGCTCAACAGCAGCAACTCCAACTGGATGGCTCTCGAAGTCATTCCCGGCCAGAACGACAATGTCTCGACCACCGGCTGCCTCACCCTCGTCCCGCTGCCCCCCGCAGCCTGGGCCGGGCTGGGCGGCTTGGGCGTCGTTGGCGGGCTGTCATACATCCGCCACCGCAAACTCAAGAAGTGCAACGTCACCGGCGAGTATCTCGCGTAAGCGTCAGATAAACCCGTGTGAGTACAGACGCGAACGGCGGGTGACCTGAGGGAGGCACTCGCCGTGTTGCATTTTTGCGGACCACGCCCCGCCGCCGCTGTGCATATTCACCATCTTGCCGAGACAGTTTGATCTTTCCAATCGTCGCGTGAACGCCTGATCCCGTTGTCTTTGGTCGCCAACACGAGCTTCGTGTTGCATGTTGTCGGTGTGCAGTTGCTTCTGGTGGAGCCGCCGCACACGAACGCAAGACAACGCACGGAAAGCGGGACCCTGACAATGAACAAGACGACGACCAACACGACGCTCGCCCTTCTCGCCGCCCTGACGCTCGCCGCGGGCAGCGCTCAGGCCGCTCGCGTCACGATCAGCGGTCACGTGAACCACGCCGGCACAGGCAGCGTCGGCCCCCTCGCTGCGGGCGCAATCTCGAACACCAACTTCTCCGCGTCGGGCCAGAACACGAACGTTTCGGGCGTGCTTCGCGCCAAGAGCTTCACGGATGTTGACGGCCGCTTCATGATGAGCCTCGCATGGGACGACGTGAACGTCGTCACTTGCCACCCCACCGCCATCAACTTCACCGTCAACATCACGCAGGACTTCGCCGTCCCCGCGGGCTTCAACAAGGCTGACTTCAACAGCTTTACCGCCCGCACCGACTTCATCGCTCAGGGCAACAACCAAAGCGCCACCATCACCCGCACTCGCAGTGACAACGGCGTCATGCTCCCCGTCGCGGTCTCTAACGCGATGTACTACCGCCCCGTCGGCACCTACCTCATCGACGATGATGCCGCCTTCGCCAACACCGCCAACGCGAGCACCATCGGCGGCATCTACCGCGTCAACATGGCCATCGCCTTCACGCTCAGCAGCTGCGGCGACATTCTCCGCATTCAAGACTGCGACGGCATCGAGGACGTGACCGGTCTGGTCATGGTTCCCCTGCCAACCGCCGCCTGGGCCGGCATGGGCGGCCTTGCGATGGTCGGCCTCGCCCGCGTGCGTCGCAACCGCATGCACAACCAGGCGTGATGTTCACGCTCCGTTTTCGACATCCTTAGACGAGGCGCGTGGCTTGCGACGCCTTGATCACGAGACGTGGCACGCTGAGGGGCGTGCCATGTTTCATTTCACATCTTCTGCAGCACTTCGAGCTGCGCCGCATCCGCATTGCTCCGCGCGATGATCGCATCGACATCCGCCGCGCTCATCCAAGGCAAGTTGCGGAGCTTCGCTTCCAGATTTTCCGGAAACGGCTTGCCCATGCGCTCATGCGCGGGCCGACTCCGCCAGATGCGATGCATCCAGAAGTACTGCTCGGGCGCGGACCGCACCATGCTCTCCATCGCACGCCGAAACCGCGCCGAGATGTAGTACGGCGCGTCACGATTGCCCTCCCAGTCGGCCGGACCGAAGACATCGTGAATCTCAACCGCATACCGCATGTTGTTCGCGAGATCAATCCTCGCCAGCGTGCGTGCCGCTCGCGCCGGCTCTGCGTGCGTCCCCTGCCACACGCCTGCTGGATCGTTCTCGTGCACGCCCAGCCGCCGCGCGTTCCCGCACACAATCGTCGCACCATACTGCATCGCCGTGAGCGCGACGATCTTGTACGTGCTCGTCAACCGCCCAAAGAACGGCGTGAAATACCCTCGATCTCCACCCGACTGGTCCGCCACGAGTCCGATGGGCAGCCCCTTCTCAAGGCACGCCGGCACGCTCCGCGCCGCCCCGAACTTATCCAGCAGATGCAGCCCCTTGCTCTCGCGCCCTTCGCGCACCCACGCGTCAATGCCCTTCAAATCCAGCGGCCGATACACCGCCGCCATGTCAAAGCCAAGCATCGCAATCGCATAGCCGACCAGTTCCCAGTTGCCGATGTGCCCGCTGATGAGCAGCACAGGCCGATCACTCAGCAGCGCACGCACGCTCTGATGCATGTTTGTAAACGTGATCTGCTGAATCGCACTATCCCGCGTGATTAGCCGCGGCGTGTGAATGAACTCCGCCCCCAGCTGAAACATGTGGCGAAAACACCCCAGCGCGGTTGCATCCACCTGCTCCTGCGTCCACTTCGGATACGCATCCCGCAAGTTGCGCTGCGCCCGCACCATGTGCTTGCGATCAACCTTCGCGACGACATCCGCCAGCGCCACCGCACAACGACTGGCCGTGCCAAACCCGGCAACACTCACCGGCGCAGTCGCACAGCGCGCGAGTGTCGAGAGCACCGCATCTGCCACAGGATGAAACTTGCGTTTGCGAGCCACGGTGAGAGATTAGGAGTGGAGTGAGAGGGCGGGGACGCGGGTGCAAAGGGCCAAATGGCCAAATGACCAAATGGCCAAATTAAGGCAGGCAACTGCGGCGCTCAGGATCATTTGGCAATTTGACCATTTGGTCATTTGGCCATTTGGCGATTTTCCTCTACGCCCACGCCCACTCACACACGCTCCAATACACCGGCAGCCCGATCATGATGTTGAACGGGAACGTCAGCGTCAGCGCCATCGGCACGTAAATGCTCGCCTTTGCCTCAGGCACCGCAATCCGCAGCGCCGCCGGAGCAGCGATGTAGCTCGCGCTTGCCGCCATGACCGTCAGCAGAAATCCATCACCGTGCGACAATCCCGCCAGCTTCGCCAGCCCCAAGCCCAGCACCGCATTCAGCGGCGGAATAACAAAACCCATCGCAATCACAAACGGACCCGCTTTGAACAGTTGCTTGATGTTCCGCCCCGCAATCAGCCCCAGGTCGAGCAAGTAGAAGCACAGAATGCCGTAGAACAGATCCTTCCACAAAGGCTGCGTCAACGCCGCATTCTTGCTGTCGGTGATGAAACCGACGAACATGCTGCCCATCAGCAGCACGATCGAGCCGTTGGTGACACTCTCGCGCAGCACGGATCCAAGCCCATGCGACTTCGCGGGCTTCTCGGCGCCAGCCGCGTGCGCCTCCGCCGCCGGCGCATCGCTCGCGCCGAGTCTCGCCAGCATCACACCCACAATGAGCGCGGGAAACTCCATCGCCGCCATCGCGGCCACCATGTGCCCGCCGTACGCGAGTTCACGCTGCTGCAGCAGCGACACTGCCGCGATGAAGGTCACCGCCGACACACTGCCATACGTCGCAGCCACGCCGGCGGCCGTCGCCTGTCCCAGTTTCTTCTTCAGCAGCGGAAATATGTACAAAGGCGTGAGCGTGCTCAGCACGATCGCCGCCGTGATGGCCAGAATGCTCTCTTTCGTGAACCCGCTCTTGGCCAGTTCCAGCCCGCCCTTGAACCCGATGGTGAACAGCAGATACAACGCCATCGTGCGTGCAAACGCCTTGGGAATGCGAAGATCGCTGCGAATCAGAGCCGCGCCGACGCCCAGGAAAAAGAACAGGATGTATGGACTGAGCAGATTGGCCTTCCACACGTCTGCGAGGGAAGCGAGCGTGAGCATGCGTCAAGATAGCAGGAAAACCCGGGGCGTGCAACTTTGGCCAGCCCTTCGGTCACGAGAGAGGGGGACACGCATCAGTTGAGCGCGGTCTATCGCCGCAGCGCGCTGAGCAGCAGCAGTTTCACGGCGAAGGGGATGCCGTGCACGAGGTAGCGTTTAGCCAGCCGGCCGGGCTCCTGTGCCATGCGGTGGACCCACTCGAGGCCGAGTTTCTGAACCAGTCGCGGCGCGCGCTGCACGTGGCCGGTGACGAAACTGAAACTGATGCCGATGCCCAGGAACCAGGACGCGGGGAGCGCGGGACGGAGGAACGCGATGACTCGCTCCTGCTTGGGGAATCCGACCGCGACGTAGACGATGTCGGGACTGGCGGCGATGACTCGCTCGCGCATGGCGTGCATGTACGCGTCGTCTTTGTCAAAGCCGAAGGGCGGGCTTTCGACACCGGCGATCTGCAGGCCGGGGAAGAGGTCGCGCAGGCGCGCGGCTGCGGCGTCTCCCACGCCGGGATCACCGCCCAGGAGATAGACGCGAAAGCCATCCTTCGCTGCGCGCTGCGTGAGCGTGAAGATGAGGTCTGAGCCGGTGACGCGCTGCGGCAGCGGCGTGCCTTTGAGCCGGCTTGCCCAGATGAGCGGCATGCCGTCGGCGGTGCGCAGCGTGGTGCCTTCAACCAGGGCCCGCGTGTCGGGCTCGCTGGTGACGCGGCGGAGGATGTCGAGGTTGGGCGTGAGGACCCAGCCGCCTTGCCCGGCGCGAATGCTCGCCGCGATGTGATCGAGCGTCTGCTGCTGGGTGACGCAGTCGATGGGAAAGCCCAGCAGTGACACGCGAGGGGGAAGCGAAGGAATGGAGGGAGAATCAGTCACAAGAGCGCACGCAAATGAGAACACGCACATCAACGCCAAACCAGACGCCGGACCTGAGGCTCTGCGAAGGTCCGGCTAGAGCCGCACAATGGGCCACTACAATATCGGCACGCGGGCGTGGCGGAATTGGCAGACGCGCTGGACTTAGGATCCAGTGGCCGCAAGGCTTTGCAGGTTCAACTCCTGTCGCCCGCATTTACAGATCGTCGCGCCTTCGGCAAGAGAAACGCTCACCGCACTCGGCACAAGTTGCCGCTTGAAGATTGGTCGCGTATCCGCAAGCGGCACACTTTGGAATCCCGCCGCTGCGTTCTGTTCGCCGTGCCGACAAACGTCGAACGCCAGCAACGGCAGCCCAGATGGCGACAGCGAAAAGCATGCTATTCGCCAATGTGCCCGCGACCAGCGGCATGAGCGGAAACCACCCGCGAGGATTGTGAAAAGTGGAATCACCCAAACCAACGTCGACACCTGCGAGCACTTCCCACTTGCTCGAATTTCGATATCTCACAAAGAGCACGCCTAGAGAATCGAAGGGCCACCCGTAGGCCAAAACCATCGGGGCGGCAGGCGAACCACCGCCGGATTCCCATGGCGGCGCACCGAGCAATCTCGACGTTACGTAGATGCCCGTTTGATCGTCAGCACTCTGATCAGGATGTCGCATCGCACCGATCGCACACGATCCCCAATGCAGGACGGCAACGAGCATCGATGCAGCAAGACCTGCGGCGAGATAGCGAAGCCGCCGACCCCAGAATGACCACCAGCCCGGTCGATTCATAAGAAAACGAACTCTAGTTTCCCAGAGTTCGTTTTGGAAAAAACATCAAACGAAAATGTGTCCACAATCTTTAACCCATCCG
>Ga0315899_10000480_pt1 | contig 47871 bp, 44 predicted proteins | sample LakEriMetagenome_2_FD_203518 | JGI IMG/M metagenome (GOLD analysis project Ga0315899, IMG submission 203518) | Freshwater fungal communities from buoy surface, Lake Erie, Ohio, United States - Buoy 4 MA112 | ecosystem: Environmental > Aquatic > Freshwater > Lake | place: USA: Lake Erie, Ohio...
GAGCGGCGTGACCAAGTTCGAGGAGACGACCCAAAGGGAGCTGATCGTCGGCGGCACCGGCGGCAGCGCCGACACCGACCAGTTCCCGAAGGTCTTCAACGGCGTGCTCGGCACAAAATTCAAGATCGTCGCGGGCTATCCCGGCGGCAACGACATCAATCTCGCCATGGAGCGCGGCGAAGTGCAGGGCCGCTGCGGCTGGTCCTGGTCGAGCGTCATCTCCACCAAGCCCGACTGGCTGAAGGATAAGAAGGTCTCCGTGCTCGTGCAGCTCTCCCTCGAGAAGCACCCGGACCTGCCGAACGTGCCGCTCATCACCGAATTCGCGAAAGACCCGCTCCAGCAGGGCGTGTTCAAGCTAGTCTTCGCGCGTCAGGTCATGGGCCGCCCCTTCGTCGCGCCTCCGGGCGTGCCGGCGGACCGCGTGGCGACGCTGCGCAAGGCCTTCCTCGAAACCATGAAGGACAAGGAGCTTCTGGCGGAGGCCGAGAAGGCCCAGCTCGAAATCACGCCCGTGTCCGGCGATGCGGTGCAGAAGCTCGTGGCGGACGCTTACGCCATGCCGCAAGAGGTCATCAAGAAGACCGCCGAAGTCCTGAAGGAATAGGCGACGGCTTACGTCGCCCACAGGCGGCCACCAATAAAAAAGCGCGGCGAGAGCCGCGCTTTTCTTTTGCCAAAAACGCTTTCAGGGATCAGACGATCACCTTCGTCATAATGCCCTTGGGGAAAATGTCCTCGGGCTTCATGTGCTTGTGCGCGATCCCCTGCTGATAGGTGTAGAGCAGCATCTGCTCCCATGTGGCGCGGTTTTCTTCGATGCCGTAGGGGAAGGGATCGTCGCCGAACATGTCGCGCATCTTGCGCGCATAAGTCGGCAGCCACGCCAGCGGATAACGCGACACCGCGGGGTCGAACAGGCGCTCAAGGCTGCGGCGCTTGGACTCCTGGAACGCATTCATCAGATTGCGCGCCACCCACGGATTCTCGTCGATGATGTGCTTCTGCACCGCGATGATATGCATGATCGGCCACACTTTCGTGCGCGCGTAATAGTCCTCCTCCATGCCCAGATAATCGGGATAGAGGCGCACGATGTCGGGATGGCCTTCAAGGAAGCAGGTCGGCGGACGGGCGATGATCGCGCAATCGATCTCGCCGGAGGCGAGCATTTCCGAGAGCGACTTGTCGCTCACGCGGGTGAGCTTCAGCCCCTCGGGGAGATTGAGCTCCACCTTTTCGGCGCGGCCCGGCGCATTGGCGCCAGCCTGATACCAATGCACGTCCGTGAGCTTCACGCCGCATTCGTTGTGCATCCAGCCGCGCATATAGACCGCCGCCGAATGGGCCCATTCGGGCGAGCCCACGCGCTTGCCCTTGAGGTCCTGCACCGTCTTGATGCCCGACTTCTTGTTCACATAGAACGAGGAGAAGCGGAACAGACGCGAGCAGACGACCGGCAGGCCGATCACGTCAGGATTGTCGCGCGACACCTGCGTGGTGAATTTCGCGAAGCTCAGTTCCGAAACGTCGAACTCGCGGCTCGCCGTGAAGCGCGCGAAACATTCGTGGTGGCCGAGATTGAGCCAGTTGTGGTCGATGCCCTCCGCGCGGACTTCGCCGGTGCGGAAATCACGGAAATGGTCGTAATCCGTCGTCGCGATGGACAGCCTGATCTTGCTCATGGAACTTCCTTTCGAACGGGTCAGAGTTTGAGGAGGCGGCGGGCGTTGCCGCTGAGGATTTTCGCGCGCGACGCCGCATCAAGGTCTAGGTCGTCGAGGGCGGCGATCGTCTCTTTGATCGGCGCGAAGGGCGAGTCGGTCGAGAAGACCACATGATCGGCGCCGAAGAACTTCAGCCCGCTGTGCAGGCCGGTTGAGGCGCCGAACATCGCCGTGTCGCCATAGAAACGATGGAAGTAATCCATATGCGGGCGCTTCAGCGCCTTCAGCACGCCGGAATAATCCTCATCCAGCGTGCGGCTGCCGAGCACGTCGAGCCCCGGACCCACGCGACCGTCGAAATAGGGGATCATGCCGCCGCAATGATGGGTGATGATGTTGAGATCCGGATAACGATCCATCAGCCCGCTGAACACGATGCGCGTCATCGCGACCGAGGTCTCATAGGGCCAGCCGAAGCACCACCACATTTCAAAGCGCGATTTCTCCTCGCTTTCGTAATCGGTCATGTCGGCGGTGCGTGCAGGATGAATCCAGATCGGCAGATCATGCCGCGCCATGGCCGCGAAGATCGGCTCATATTCGGGCAGATCGAGCGGCTTGCCGGCGACATTGGTGAAAATCTGAATCCCGCGCGCGCCAAGCTGCGTGATCGCGCGCTCGATCTCCGCCAGCGCGCCGTCGATGTCGAGCATGGAGATCGTGGCGGCGAAGGCGGGGAATCGGTCGGGATGTTTTGCGCATAATTCCGCCATGCCGTCATTGCCGATGGCGGCGAGCCGGCGCGCGTCGGCTGCGCCGCACACGTCCTCCAGCGGCGGATTGGGAAGCGAGATCACCTGCTGATAGCCCGGCCCGGCGCCATCCATCAGCCGGAAGCGCACGTCGAGATCGTGCAGCGGCTTCACATTGCGCATGCGCCCGCCGATGTTCCCCAGTTTCGCCGACGTGTTCGTCAGCTCCGTGAAGAAGCGCTCGGGCATGATGTGGGTGTAGATGTCGATCATGCTCATGGGCGCCTCACGCTTTGTCGGCCTGCTGCAACGCCTGCCAAATGGCGTGGGGCGTCAGCGGCATTTCCAGTTTCAGCCAGCGGCCGGGCGCAACGGCGTTCTCAACCGCGTTCACAATGGTGGGCGGCGCGGCCGTCGTGCCCGCTTCGCCCGTGCCTTTCACCCCAATGGGATTGGTCGTGCAGGGAACGGGATGATGGATGATCTTCATGTTCGGCGCGTCGTCGGCGCGCGGCATGACGTAATCCATGAACGAACCCGCGAGAAGCTGGCCGCTGTCGGGATCGTAATTTGAAAATTCGCCGAGCGCCTGCCCGATGCCTTGCACGACGCCGCCCTGAATCTGGCCCTCGACGATGCGCGGATTAAGCAGAATGCCGCAATCGCTCACCACGACGTAACGCACGATGGCGACATGCCCCGTGTCGGGATCAACCTCCACTTCCGCCACATGCACGCCATTGGGGAAGGTGGGGCCGGTGTGCGCTTCCGCGCCCGTATCAAGGCTTTCTTTGATCACCCCCTGGCGGACCATTTCCTGAGCGCGGGAGGCGACTTCAAAGAGCGAGACGCGCGCGCCCGTGCGCGCGATCTCGAACACGCCTTCGCGATAGGCGACCTCGCCTTCGCTGGCTTGCAGAAGCGTCGCGGCGACGCCCTTCGCTTTTTCAATCATCGCGTCAGAGGTGACGGCGATGGCGCTGCCCACCAGCATGGCGGAGCGTGAGGCCACCGCGCCGAAGCCCGGCGCGTCGCGATCGGAATCGCCCGCGCTCACCACAACGTCGTCATCCGACAGGCCGAGGCGGTCCGCGAGGAACTGACGGAACACGGTCGCATGGCCCTGTCCGTTCGATGAAGGGCCGATGCTGACGACGAGCTTGCCGTCCTTGAAGCGCACCTCAGCGGGCTCGTGATAATGGCCGCCCGAAATTTCGAGATAACAGCCGATGCCGATGCCGCGCAGCTTGCCGCGCGCCTTCGCCTGTGCGCGCCGCGCCTCGAAGCCCGCGTAATCTGCGGCGGCGAGCGCCTCCTCGAAAATGGCGGGGAAGTCGCCGCTGTCGAAAACCTGCCCCGTCGCAGTGGAATAGGGCATGGCGCTGGCGGGGATGAGATTGCGCCGGCGCAATTCAGCCGAGTCCAGATTGAGCTTGCGCGCGGCGGCCTCCACCACGCGCTCAAGCAGATAATTGGCCTCCGGTCGGCCCGCGCCGCGATAGGGCCCGGTCGGCACGGTGTTGGTGAGGTAAGTGGTCGAGTCCACGACGATATGGGGAATGTCGTAGAGACCCGGCAGGCAGAAGGCGATGTGGATCGTCGGCACGAGCACCGCGACGCCGGTGAGATAGGCGCCCGCGTTCTGCTGGCCCGTGACGCGCAGAGCGAGGAACTTGCCCTTGTCGTCCAGCGCAAGGCTGACCTGCCATGCGGAATCGCGCGCCTGATTGTCGCTCATGAAGGATTCCGAGCGCGTGGCGGACCAGTGCACGTTGCGGCCGAGCCGCTTCGCCGCCACGAGCAGCGCGGGATATTCGGGATAGGTCGAGGCCTTCATGCCGAAGCCGCCGCCCACGTCGTCGGTGAGCACGCGCAGTTTCGGCATGTCGATCTTGAGGCAGGCGGCGACCTGCGCGCGAATGCCGGCGACGCCCTGCGTGCCGGTGTGCAGGGTGTAACGGTCGCCTCCCGCGTCATAGCTCGCGGTCGCCGCGCGCGGCTCCATGGAGACGGCGGCGATGCGCTGGTTGAAAACGTCCACGTTCACCACATGGGCGGCGCTCGCGAAGGCCTGCTCCAGCGCCTTGCGCTTGGCGCCGTCCGGATCGGGCGGATTGCTCCATGTATGGGTGACGTTGCCGGGAACTTGCGGCCAGATCTGCGTGCGCGCGGCCGCGGCCTGCGCAAGATCGATCACCGCCTCCAGAGTTTCATATTCAATGTTGACGAGATCGGCGGCGTCTTCGGCCTGCGCGCGCGTGCTGGCGATCACCATGGCGACCGGCTCGCCCACATGCATCACGCGTTCATGGGCGAGCACGGGGCGCATGGGCGAGATCGGCGGCTTGCCGTCGCGGCCGGGGAAGGGAATGGAGCCCGACACGGAACCGAGCCCAAGGCCGGCGAAATCCGCGCCTGTAAGCACCTCGACGACGCCTGGCGCGGCGCGCGCGGCGGAGACGTCCACAGAGAGGATTTTCGCATGAGCGTGCGGCGAGCGCACGAAAACGGCGACGAGCGCGTCAGCCGGGCGATGGTCGGCGCTGTAATGCCCTTCGCCGCGCAGCAAGGGGCCGTCCTCGTAACGCCCCTGCCAGGTCCGCATGGTTCTCAAGGCCCGTTCGCTCATGGCGATCTCCTGATGAAAAGTTTCAGCGCATCACCGAGCCGCCGTCGCAGACGACGGTGTGGCCGGTGACGAAATCGCTGTCCGAGGAAAGAAGGTAAATGAGCGAGCCCACGAGGTCTTCGGGGCGCTGTTCGCGCTTGAAGGCGCGCGAGCTTTTGGTCGCTTCGGCGGGCGCGCCCACCATGTCGGGATTTGCGAGCACGCCCTCGCTCATCGTGAGGCCGGGCGCGATGGCGTTGACGTTGACGCCGTCATTGCCCAGTTCGCGCGCAAGGCAACGCGTGAGCGCGACGACCGCGCCCTTTGACGTCACATAATGCGTGATGCCCACATGGCCCTTGAACACGGTGCCGGACGCGATGTTGACGATCTTGCCGGCCTTCTGGCGGATCATCGCCGGCGCGACCGCTTTGGCGAAGAGGAACGGCCCGCGCACGTTCACCGCCATCACCTTGTCGAACTCCGCGTCGTCGATCTCGAAGAAACGCTTCGGCTTGAGATTGGCGAACAGGGCCGCATTGTTCACAAGCCCGTCGATGCGCCCGCAGCGCGCGATCACGTCGGCGACGAAAGAATTCACGCTCGCGGCGTCCGCAACGTCGACCTTGGCGTGAAAAGCGCGCCCGCCCGCGGCCTCGATCTCGGCCGCCACCGGCGCGCCGTCGAGCAGGTCGGCGATGGCCACGACAGCGCCCTGCGCCGCCACGGCGCGCGAAAACGCGGCGCCGATGCCGCGCGCCCCGCCGGTCACGATGACGACCTTGTCTTGCAAACGTCCCTTGTCTTGCAAACGTCCCTGGCCCGTCGCCAAAGCGCCTCTCCCTGCATGTCGCGGGCCTGCGGCCCGGCTGGCTCGGCGACTATTCCGCCATGACGGGGGCACTTGCAAGGGGGCGGAGCGCCTGCGTATAGAACGTGACAAAACGCGCCGGGCGCTTGTCGTCGCGCCGCGATCGGGGGGTGAATGGGACAGTTCGGCATCGGCCAGCCCTTGCGTCGCCTTGAGGACGCGCGCCTGCTCGCAGGTCAAGGCCGCTACACCGACGACGCCCATGTCGCAGGCCAGTTCTGGGCCGTGTTCCTGCGCTCGCCCCACGCCCACGCCGACATTCTCGGAATTGATCTTTCCGCCGCCCGCGCCGCCCCCGGCGTGAAGGCGATTTTCACCGCCGCCGACCTCGACGCCGCCGGCATGCCGGACATGGCCTGCGAGGTCGAGCTGAAAAGCCTCTCCGGCGAGGCTATGCAGCGCCCGCAGCGCCCCATTCTGGCGCGCGGCAAGGTACGCTTCGTGGGCGAATGCGTGGCCCTCGTCCTGGCCGACACGCAGGCCCGTGCGCGCGACGCCGCCGAGCTGATCGCAGTGGATTACGCGCCGCGTCCCGCCGTGGCGGCCTCAGAGGCCGCGCTCAAGCCTGACGCGCCGCTGGTGTGGGACGAACTTGGCTCCAACCTGCCCGTGCATTGGGAGAACGGCCCTGCCGCCCCGGTGGACGCCGCCATGGCGCAGGCGAAGCATCGCGTGCGCGTGCGCATCGTCAACAATCGCCTTGTCCCCGCCCCCATGGAGCCGAAAGGCGCGCTGGCGGCATGGGACAAGGCGCAGGCCAAGCTGACGCTCTGGGCGCCCACGCAGGGCGGGCGGCGCATTCAGGCGACCATCGCCAAACGCTTTCTCGGCCTTGAGCAGGAGCAGGTGCGGGTCATTTCGCAAGAGGTCGGCGGCGGCTTCGGCATGCGCGGCCAGACCTATCCTGAATATGTGGCGCTCGCCTTCGCCGCCCGCGCGATTGAGGGCGCCGTGAAATGGCGCGCCGACCGCACGGAGACCTTCGTCTCCGATTATCATGGCCGCGATCAGGTGAACGAAGCGGAGATGGGCCTCGACGCGCAAGGCCGCATCGTCGCGCTGAAAATCCACACCGTGCTTAATCTCGGCGCCTATATGGCGGAGAACGGCCCGCGCCTGCCCATTGAAGGCGGCGGGCGCATCATTCCCTGCTGCTATCACGCGCCGCAGTTTTACTTCTCCGTGAAGCCGGTCTTCACCAACACCGTCTCCACCGACACCTATCGCGGCGCCGGCCGTCCGGAAGCCAATTTCCTGATGGAGCGGCTGATGGACAAGGCGGCCGCCGCTTGCGGCCTGACGCGCGAGGAAATCCGCCGGCGCAATTTCATCGCGCAATTCCCCTACAAAACGCCGCTCGGCTATGTGATCGACTCCGGCGATTTCGCAGCCGGTCTCGATCAGGCCCTGCGCATGGCCGACTGGGACGGCTTTGAGGCGCGCCGCGCGCAATCGAAAGCGCAAGGCAAATTGCGCGGCATCGGCGTCGCCGCCTTCATTGAAGCGGCGGGCGGCCGCGCGCCCGTGGAGGATATGCGCATCAAAGTCGCCGCCGACGGCTCGGCCACGATCTTCTCCGGTTCGCACAGCCATGGGCAGGGCCACGCGACCGTCTTCGCGCAACTGGCGCATGAGTTTCTGGGCGTCGCGCCGGAGCGCGTGACGCTTGTGCAGGGCGACACCGACGCAACGCCCAAAGGCTCCATCGGCACGTTCGGTTCGCGCTCCTCCATGATGGGCGGAGGCGGATTGAAAGCCGCCGCCGAGAAGATCGTCGCCAAGGGCAAGGTCATCGCCGCCGCGCTGATGCAGAGCGAGGCGGAGCAGGTGCGCTTTGAAGGCGGCGTCTTCCGCGCCGGCGCGAGCGAAGTCTCCTTCGCCGCCGTGGCGGCCGCAGCTCATGATCCCGCGAAACTGCCGGACGGCGTGGCGCCCGGCCTCGACGAGAGCCATCTTTTCCAGCGCGAGGCGGAGAACTTCCCAAACGGCTGCCATGTCTGCGAGGTCGAGATCGACCCGCAGACGGGAACAAGCGAAATTCTGCGCTATGTCGCCGTGGACGATTGCGGCGTGGTGCTCAATCCGCTCATCGTGCATGGTCAGGTTCACGGCGGCGTTGCGCAGGGCGTGGGACAGGCGGTCACGGAGACCGTGATTTATGACGATGACGGCCAGCTCGTGAGCGCCAGCTTCATGGATTACGGCATGCCCCGCGCCCACCATCTCGCCCCGATAGAGGCGGGCTTCAACACCGTGCCCTGCAAGACCAACCCGCTCGGCGTGAAGGGCGCGGGCGAGGCCGGAGCCTGCGGGGCGCCGCCCGCCTTCGTCGGAGCCGTGATCGACGCCCTGCGCGATTACGGGGTGGACCACATCGACATGCCCGTCACGCCGGAAAAAATCTGGCGCGTCATGCGGGCATCGCAGTAATCTGTCGTCAACAGCGCTGTTTCGCGCACGCCCGCAGGAGGGTTTCTTGAAGAGCAAAGTAACGCTGACCGTGAACGGCAAGGAGCGCAGCGCCGAAGTCGAGCCGCGCACCCTGCTCGCCGAGCTTCTGCGCGACCATCTGGGCCTCACCGGCACCCATGTGGGCTGCGACACCACCCAATGCGGCTGCTGCGTCGTCCATGTGGACGGCAAGGCCGTGAAGTCCTGCACCATGCTGGCCGTGCAGGCGGCCGGCAAGCAGGTGACGACCATCGAAGGCCTCGCCAAGGCGGACGGAACCCTGCACCCGATGCAGGAAGCCTTCCGCGAGCACCACGGCCTGCAATGCGGCTTCTGCACGCCCGGCATGGTGATGATGGCGGTGGACATCGCGCGCCGTTGCCCCGGCGCCGACGAGAAGACCGTGCGCGAGCAGCTTGAAGGCAATCTGTGCCGCTGCACCGGCTATCAGGGCATCGTCGAGGCCATTCTCTCCGTGGTCAATCCGGGCGCCGTGAAGGATCACCACCATGCATAATTTCGCCTATCACGCTCCCGCCAGCCTCGACGCCGCGCTGAAACTCATCGGCGAAAAAGAAGACGGCAAGATCATCGCCGGCGGCATGACTCTGCTGCCGACGCTGAAACAGCGCCTCGCCGCGCCCTCCGATCTCATCGACCTCGCCGGCCTCGCCGATCTGCGCGGCGTGAAGAAGGACGGGAACGAGATCGTCATCGGCGCCATGACGACCCATCACGACGTGTCGGCCTCCGACGTCGTGAAAAGCGCCATCCCCGCCCTCGCCCATCTGGCGAGCATCATCGGCGATCCCGCCGTGCGCTATCGCGGCACCATTGGCGGCTCGCTCGCTAATTCCGATCCCGCCGCCGATTACCCCGGCGCCGTGATGGGGCTCAACGCAACCATCGTCACCAACAAGAGACGCATCGCGGCAGATGATTATTTCCTCGGCCTGTTCGAGACGGCGCTGGAGCGCGACGAAATCATCGTCGCCGTGCGCTTCCCGATTCCTGAGAAAGCGGCCTACCAGAAGTTCCGCCACCCCGCCTCCGGCTACGCAGTCGTGGGCGTGATGGTCTCCAAGACCGGCGCGAACGTGCGCGTGGGCGTCACCGGCGCCGGCCCGAACGCTTTCCGCGCCAGCGACTTTGAAGCCGCGCTCGCGAAGTCCTTCACCGCCGATGCGATCAAGGACGTGAAGATGAGCCCCGATGGCCTGTTGAGCGACATCCATTGCTCGGCGGAATATCGCGCCCATCTCGTGGGCGTGCTCGCGCGCCGCGCGGTCGCGCAGGCCTGATACCGCGCGCGGCTGATGTCGCGCGTCACCTGAAACAGGAACGCCCCGGCCGCGCGCCGGGGCGTTTCTTTATGCGCGCGGCCACATGGTTTGACTCACGCGCCTGCTGGCGGCACTGTGCGCGCCAGACGATGCGCCCGCGACAGGCGCGCGCGAACGAACATGGGAGAAAGCGCCGATGGCGGACGACCGGCAGGCGGAACTCGATAAGGTCATCGGCGAACTCGTCGCCGCCAACCGCATTCTCGCCCATCAGGGCGTGGTGGACGCCTATGGCCACGTCAGCGTGCGCCACCCACACGACAAAAACCTCTTTTTGCTCTCCTGCTCGCGCAGCCCTGAGCTGGTCGAGCCGGAAGACATCATGACATTCCGCCTCGACGGCTCGCCCGCCGACGGCCGCAAGGACAATCCCTACGTCGAGCGTTTCATCCATTGCGGCGCCTATGAATCCGCGCCGGACGTGATGGCCGTGGTGCACAGCCACGCGCTCGCCGTCCTGCCCTTCTCCATCTCCTCGACGCCGCTCAAGACCGTCATCCACACGGCGAGCCATATCGGCGAGACCATTCCCGTCTGGGACAGTCAGGATAAATTCGGCGACACGGGGCTTCTCGTCTCCGATCTCGAACAGGGCCGCGATCTCGCCCGCGTTCTGGGAAACAACCGCGTGGCGCTGATGCGCGGCCACGGCTTCACCGCCGCCGGCCGCTCGCTCGGCGAAGTGTTGAAGATCTCCATCTACCTGCCGCAGAACGCGCAGGTCTATCTCGACGCGCTGCGCCTTGGCGGCACGATCAAATGCATCACGCCGGGCGAAATGGCGATCCGCGATTCCTTCGGGCCGGGCGGACGCGAGCTCGCACGCGCCATTGAATATTGGGCCAACCGCGCCGGCTGCGGCCATTATCTGCGCTACAACAAGACGAAGTGACCATGTCCAGATTGCAACTGAGTTTCGCCTGCGGCCTCTATGACCGCATGTTGCCGATCTACACGGGCGACGTGCGCCCCAATGGGATCGATCTCAACTTCATTCCCATCGATGCGCCGCGCGAAATCTTCGACCGGCTCGCCGCGCGGCAGGAATTCGACGTGGCGGAAATGTCGTGCTCGGAATTCGTCGCGCGCACCGCCGCTGGCCAATGCGATTACGTCGCCATTCCGGTCTTTCCCTCGCGCCAGTTCCGCCACGGCCTTGTCGCGGTCAACACGAAGTCGGGCATCGACAAGCCGAAGGATCTGGAGGGCAAGCGCATCGGCGTGCCGCTCTACACGATGACGGCGGCGATCTACATCAAAGGCTTCCTGCAGCATGATTACGGCGTTGACCTCTCAAAGCTGCAATGGGTGCAGGGCGCGATCAACCTCGTCGGCGGCCATGGAACGCCCACGATCATGCCGCTCGTCAAACCCGTGCCCATCGAGCAGAACACAAGCGGCAAGACGCTCGGCGACCTGCTGGAGGCCGGCGAGATCGACGCGATCATCGGCACGACTTTACCCGCCTCGCTGCGCAAGGTCCCCCATGTGCGCCGCCTGTTCCCCGATTTCCACGCGGTCGAGGCTGATTATTATCGCCGCACGGGAATCTTTCCCGTCATGCATCTCATCGCGATCAAGAAGAGCGTGCATGAACGCTTTCCCTTCGTCGCCACGAGCCTCTACAAGGCGTTCAACGAAGCCAAGAACGTCTCGCTTGCGAAGATGAAGAACCTCGCCGCCCTGCGCTACATGCTGCCCTGGATGGCCGAACAGCTCGACGAAATCGAGGACGTGTTCGGCGGCGATCCCTGGCCCTATGGGATTGAGCCTAACCGCAAGACGCTCGAGGCGCTCGTCACCTATCTGCACGACCAGCATCTGGTCGACCGCGTGATGGACGTGGACGATCTCTTCGTGCAGGTTGAAGGCGGCCACTAGGCGCATGGCGCCCCGGAGGCGCCATGGACCACCACGCGCGCGCAAAGCCGAACGACGAAGAAAGCCAGAGCGAGGCGATAGCCTTCTTGCGCGCGATTGGCGCTGAGGCGGGCGAAAGCGCCGAGCCTGCGCTCACGCACATCTCGCGTGTGTTCTTTGCGGGGGAGCGCGCCTTCAAGCTGAAGCGCGCCGTGCGCACGTCTTATCTCGATTTCGCAACGCTTGAGAAACGCTGCGCCGCCTGCGCGCGCGAGGTGGAGCTGAACCGGCGCACGGCGCCCGATCTTTATCTGGGCGTGCGCACGATCACGCGCGAGCCCCATGGCCTCGCCTTCGACGGTGCGGGCCCGCGCGTCGACTGCGTGGTGGAGATGCGCCGCTTCGACGAGGACGCGCTCTTCGACCGCCTTGCGCGACGCGGCGCGCTTAACGCCGCCATGATGGACGCGCTCGCCCAACGCATCGCGTGTCTGCATGAAGGCGCAGAGCCCACGCGCGACCCGCCCTCGCTCGCGCCCGTGCTGGCGATGAACCGCGCCGCCTTGCTCGACAGCGACCTGCGCGATGAGCCCGGCGTCGCCGCTTTGCTCGCGCGCATGGACGAGGCTTTCGCGCGCGCAGAGCCGCTGTTGCAGGCCCGCGCGGCGCAGGGCAAGGCCCGCCGCTGCCATGGCGATCTCACCCTGCGCAACATCGTCCTGCTCGATGGCGCCCCGACGCCGTTCGATTGTCTGGAATTCGACGAGGCGCTCGCCACCATCGACATGCTCTATGATCTCGCCTTCACGCTGATGGACCTTGCGCACCTTGGATGCGACGACCTCGCGAACGCGCTCTTCAATCGCTATCTCGACCACGCAGATGAGACCGACGGGCTTTCGCTCCTGCCCCTGTTCATCGCCATGCGCGCCGTGGTGCGCGCCCATGTGGCCGCGCGCATGCGGCGCGATGCGCCCCCGGACGCGAAGGCCGATGCGCTGGAGGAGGAAGCGCGCGCATGCCTCGCAACAGCGCAGCGCGCGCTTGCGCCCGCGCAGCCGCCGCGCCTCGTCGCCATTGGCGGCCTGAGCGGCTCAGGCAAATCAACGCTCGCAGCCGCGCTCGCCCCGCATGTCGGCCCGCCGCCCGGCGCGCGCGTGCTCTCTAGCGACCGCATCCGCAAGGCTCTGTTCGGACACGCGGCGCAGGAGCGCCTGCCGCCGGAGGCCTATGCGCCCGACGTCTCCACGCGCGTTTACGCGCTGATGCGCGAGCGCGCGAACGCCTGTCTGCGCGCAGGTTGGAGCGTCGTCGCCGATGCGGTCTTTGATCGGGCGGAGGACCGCGCAGCGATCGCGGATGTCGCGCGCAAGGCGGACGCGGCGTTCACCGGCGTCTGGCTTGAGGCGCCGCAGGAAGTGCTGGAGGCGCGCGTCGCCGCGCGCGTCAACGATCCATCCGACGCCGATGTCGCGGTGCTCGCCGCGCAAGCGCGCCGGCTTGCGGACACAGGCGCTCCCGACGACTGGCGCAGGCTCGACGCCCGCGTCCCAGCGAAGGACAATGCGCGCGCGCTCAGCGCGTGAACTCGCCGATGAGCTTGTCGTAGTCTTCGCCCAGAACCGCGCGGCGGAACGCGTCGCGCACATGTGCGGGCTGGCCCGCGTGCCAGCGGAAATCCCTGAGCCGCGGCGCGAACCACCAGTTCGTGAGATAGTCCTTGCGCGGCATGCCGTCGCGGAACAGTTTCGGCGTGGCGATGGGCAGGCTCACGCATTTGGCGGCTTCAGGGTCGCGCAGCGTGCCCTTCGGGTCGCGGCCCTGCGCCACCGCTTCGATCTCGTCGAAGAAGCGGTTACGAATCATCGCGATGCCGCGGTCGCTCGCGCCGAGGTTCTCTTTGGTGCGGTCGGAGATGCGCCCCTGCCCCACCCAGGCGACGATGTCCTGATTGATGACGTGGCTCGTGATCCAGCGCCCATTCTCGTCCATGATCGGCGCGTGCCACCAGAAAGACTTCTTGGGCGCAATCCGTTCGCTCTCCGTCGGCAGGCGAGTGAAGAACCACGTCACGCTCAGCGTGTTCTCGTCATCCACCGGCACGCGCCATTCGAAATGGCCGCCGAGATAAAAGCCGTTGGGCCACAAAGCGACGCGCCCTGTGGTCCACATGGGATCGTCCTCGCCCTGACCCTCGCGCCGGCGACGATAGGTGAAACCATATTCGAACTCGTCGAAGGCGACCTTGAAATGTTTCGGAGAATAGGGGCCGAGCTGGCCTTTCTGCCTGATGCTCCAGTTATCGTGCATCCATTCGAAATGCACCGGATCGCAGGAGTTCTCCTGACACTGAAACCAATTGCAGGGGATGTCGGCGGTGACGATCTCGATGAAGCCCTTGTCCCATGTGAAGGGCTCCCAGATCGGCAGTTCAGGCGCAGGCAGCGGCCCCATATAGGCGAACAGAAGGCCCGCGACCTCGCGCACCGGATAAGCCTTGATGACGCAGCGCTCCTTGCCCTTGTGTCCGGGATTGGCGACGTCGTCGAACGGCTGTTCGATGCACGCGCCGGTCTCATTCATCAGCCAGCCGTGGTAATTGCAGCGGATGCCCGTCTCCTCCACGAAGCCATAAGAGAGATCCGCGCGACGATGCGGGCAATGGCGGTCGACGAGGCCATAGACGCCGCGCAGATCCTTGTAGAGCGTGAGATCCTCGCCCATGAGGCGGATAGCCTTCACGCTCTTGTCGTCGAATTCGGCGGCGCCGGCGATGGGGTGCCAGAAGCGGCGCAGATATTCCCCCATGGGCGTGCCGGGGCCCACCTGGGTGAGAATTCTGTTCTTCGCCTCGCTCAACATCGCTTCGCTCCCATCCGGTTCTGTTTGAGACGAACGCTAGACCATGCGCCGGCCGCCCGCAATCAGGGCGCGGGGGCGCGGGTCACGAGCGCGTCCACGGCCGTGCAGCCCTGCGGGCCCACAAGCAGCGGATTGACGTCGACGCCGGCGATTTGTGCGCCGCATGCGCGCACGAGATCGCGCAACGCGACGAGCGCGTTCACGATATCCGAACAGCGCGCCGCCGCCTGATCGCCGCACACGCGCGCGACGAACTCGCCCGCAAGCGAGCCCTCCACCACGTCGGCGATGCGCGCGCGGCTGGCGAAGACGGGAATGAGCGTCACAGAGTCGAGCAATTCCGCATGCACCCCGCCAAGGCCAAGGACAAGGAAATGGCCGAGCGGGGGTTCATGAGCGACGCCCAGAATCAACTCCGCCTTCGCGGCGACCATGGGCTGCGCGATGACGCGTCCGCCGCCGAGCGCGGCGAGCTTTTGGATAAGGTCCGCATAAGCGGCCTCAACGGCGGCTTCGTCGCGCAGGCCCACAAACACAAGGCCCGCGTCGTTCTTGTGCGCCACGCCGGGCGCAAGGCCCTTCAGCGCAATCGGCGCGCCGAAGCGGGCGAACGCCGCGCGCGCCTGCGCCGCATCAGCGACGACGACGCTCTCCACCATGGGCGCGCCGGCCAGGCGCAAAAGGGCCGCGCTCTCATCCTCCGCCAGAAAGTCGCCCGGCGCCGCGCGCGCGATCATCTCGCGCAGGCGCTGAGCCGTCGCCGCATCGAACGCGGGCGCCTCCTGCGGCGGGTCGATCAGATCATCGGCGTCGAACGCCATGGAGTCATAGAAGGCGCCGAGCGCATCAAAACAGGTCGCGAGTTCGTCGAACACCACGGCGCCATGGGCGCGGTAATGGGCGTCCACGCGCGGGCGCATGCCGCCGGGCGAGACGATGGCGAGCGGCGCGCCCGTGCGCGCCTTGCGAGCGAGGAGCGTGTCGGCCACCAGCATGTCGTTCGCCTCCATCGGCAGCATATGCGCGTAGAGAAGGCCGGGGCCGCGCTGGCCGTCCGCGTCGACGGCCTCAAGCAGCGGCGCAAGACGCTTCCAGCCGACGAGATTGCCGCCGTCCACCGGATTGCGGATGAGGCCCGCGCCCTCAAAGGTCGCGATCACGTCGGCGGCCTTGCCGCGCCACAGACCATCGTCGCCGCCAGCGAGCGGTATGCCGCGATCAGCCGCATGATCGGCGAGCAGGGAGCCGCCGCCGCCCGTCGTCGTCACGCACACAAGGCCGGGATCGCCCGACAGATCCATGCGCTCGCAGCCCATGAGCAAAGCGGCGGCGCCCGCCATGGTCTCGATGGAGGAGACGGCCGCCACGCCGCATTCAGCGAACAAGGCGGCGTAGGCGCGCGCGCTGCCCGCAAGCCTGCTGGAATGGGCGAGCGCGGCCTGCGCGCCGGCGCGCGAGCGACCAAGCTTCAAAGCGATCACGGGCTTTCCCGCCGCATAGGCGCGCGCGGCGAGCGCGCGAAAACGCTCAGCATCGGGCAGACCCTCCACCACAAGGCCGATGCAGCCCGTGGCGGGATCGTCGATGAGGAAGTCGAACACCTCCAGCATGTCGATGTCGGCCTCATTGCCGACGGGCGCGAATTTGGAGAAGCCGACGCCGTAGCGGCGCAGGCAGGGCGCGATGGAATTGAACAGCGCGCCGCTGTGGGCGACGATGGAGATCGCCTTGCCCGGTTCGCCCGGGGTCAGCGGATCGCCGTGGGAGGTGTTGAAACCCAGCGACACTTTGTCGCTGGCGTTCCACACGCCGTTTGTGTTGGGGCCGAGAATGCGCATGCCCGTCTCGCGCGCGATGGCGCGGATTTCCGCTTCGCGCGCGCGGCCGACATCGTCGCCCCGTTCCGCAAAGCCGCTCGCGCCGATGATGGCGACGCGCACGCCCTTGCGCGCGCAAGCGCGCAGCGCCTCCGCCGTCGCCGCCGCGGGAATGACCGTGAACACGCAATCCACCGGCCCCGGCGCATCCTCGATAGAGGGATAGCACGTCAGCCCTTCGATCTCTCCGCCCGCGGGATTGATGGGATGGACAGGGCCGGGAAATCCCGCCGCGCGGGCGAATTTGAGCGCCACGTTCCCCTGTTTGCCGGGCGTGGCGGAGGCGCCGATGACGGCCATGGCGCGCGGGCGGAAAAGAAATTCGAGCGAGGAACGATCAGCGGACAAGGGCAAGCCTCTGGTGGGCGCGCGATGCAGCGGCGCGGCCTGCTTGTAGCCCTGCGCGCCCCCGCGCGCCACGCCGGAACGCAGGCGCCCGGGCCGCACTGTCGAGGCGAAGCGCGCGCGAAAAAGTCCGCCCCGAGACTGGCCAGCCTGTGGCTTGGGCGCTATCTCAGGGTCGTCGCAGCGGAGCAAACGCGCCCGCCGCCCGGCTCATTCGGCGCCTCGCGCCCAAGGAAGGGAACCCATATGAAGACATTCATCGCCGCAGCAGCCCTGGCGCTCTTCGCCGCCGCTCCCGCCGCCGCGCAGGACGTCGCCGCAGGCGAAAAGTCCTTCGCCAAGTGCCGCGCCTGCCATCAGGTCGGCGAAACCGCGAAGAACGTGGTGGGCCCGCAGCTCAACGGACTGTTCGGCCGCACCGCCGGAACGGTGCCCGGCTACAATTATTCCGAGGCGAACAAGAAGTCCGGCATCGTCTGGGACGAAGCGGTGTTCAAGGAATACATCCGCAAGCCCGCCGCCAAAATGCCGGGCACCAAAATGGCCTTCGCCGGCATCTCCAACGACAAGGAGATCGACGATCTGACGGCTTATCTCAAGCAGTTCGGCGCGGACGGCAAGAAGCAGTAAGCCTTCGCCGCCACAGGCTGAGACGGACGAACGCGAGGCGCTCCGGCCCTCGCGTTTTTCTTTATGGGCGCACGCCCGGCGTCTCCACGGGCATGCCCTTCGCCCGCTCGGCGAGATAGAGCTCCAGCTCGATGAATTCGAGCGACCCGAAGGAATATGGCTCCGCGCGCACGCCGTTCATGCAATTGCGCAGACGCCTTTGCAGCGACCCCATGTCCTGCCATTCGAGGCGATAGATGGGATAGGCGTTGGCGTGGCCCTGCGGAATAGGCGCCGAGCCGAGCTTGCGGCCCCAGTTCTCATCGTGGCATTGCGCGCAGGCGAAATTGAGCTGGCCAATGCGGCGATGAAACAAAGCCCGCCCGTTCTCGACGAATGGCTTGAGGCGCGCATCATCCGGCGGCGCAACGGGCATGCCGCGCGATTGCAGGCCCACATAGGTGACAAGGGCAAGCAGTTCGCGGCTCTCGAAACGCAGCGGCTCCGCTTGCTGGCGCGTCTGGCGACAGGCGTTCACCTGTCCCTGCACATCAATCGGACGACCGGCGCCTTCGTCAAAACGCGGATAACGCGCGGCGACGCCTTTCATGGAGACGGACGCATCCTTGTGGCAATCAGCGCAGGCGAGATTGGCGGCTCCCGCCTTCTGCGCCCAGAGCGCCTCGCCCTCGAGCGCGGCGAGCATGCCGGGATTGGCGGAATCGTCCGCCTGCATCGCGCGCGTCTGCGGGCTCATGAAATCCGCCCCGGACTTGCGATCGTCGGCCGCGATCTCCGAAGCGATGGCGGCGACGCAGGCGAGCGCGCTGAACCCTGCGATGACGAAGGCCCGCCTCATTCAACCTCGATGCGCGCGGTCTGCACCTGCGTCTGCTCTTTGTCGTCGGTCCAGCTGAACGTCACGACGCCGCTCGTTGTCGCGACCATGGTGAAGGACAGGAAGGGATTGGCGGAAATCGCGGGGAAAAGATCCGCGCTGAACACGGTCTCCCCGTCATAGGTGCAGACGAACCGCTTGATGATGTCGCGCGGGAAGAGCTTGCCGTCGGGACCCGGGCGAAAGCCAGTCTCCATCGGATGTTGCACCATCGTCTTGATCTCGACGACGGCGCCCTTCTTCGCCTTCGCGGGCATGTTGATGAGCGCGCGCGCCATATCAGGCTCCTTCCACGCAGGCTGGCAGGGTGACGATCACGTCGATCTCCCCGGAGCGAAACGAACCATCGCTCATCTGCGCGACGGCGACCACTTTCTGCGAATCCCCCAGCCTGATGCGCGTAGAGACGAAGGCGCGGCCCGAACGCGGCGAGAAATGGAACACGCCGACATTGGGCTGGGGATTGCGCTCATTGAACACGGCGATGGCGCGCACATGGCTCTGCGCCGTCATCGGGCTGTCGACTGTGACGGTCATGGGCACGGAATTGCCGCTCTCGAGCAGGACGGGAATATCGACCGTCACGCCGCCCGGCGCAATTGCAGCGCCGCCGGTGAAGGCCTTGATGGCGGCCTCCATCTCCGCGGGCGCAGCGCGCACGGAAGGCGCGATCACGCAGACGGCTGCGCCGGCGCCGCCGGCGAGGAATGCGCGGCGAGACAGGTCTGGCGCAAGGCTTGCGCGCGCGGCGGAAGGCTGGCGATGCGGCGTCATGGCTTCTCCTGTGCGGCGGTCGGTTCGCGCAAGGTCGTAAGGAAGGCGACCACGTCTTCGATTTCCTGCGCGTCGAGAATAGGCTTGTCTCGGAAGGCGGGCGCAACGCGCGCCAGACCCTCCGTGCGATGATAGGATGGCATCGAGGTCGCCGGATTCAAGCGGGTCGCGTCGATCATGCGCAGGCGTAATTGCCCCTCGCTCCAGCGCGCGCCGGCGCCCTCAAGGCTTGGCGCGATGTCGCCCTGAAAGCGCTGTTCGGGAAACGGACCCGAATGACACAAAAGACAAAGCCCCTTCTGCCTGTCCACCACAATGGCGCGCCCGCGCGCAGCGTCGCCCTTCAGTCCCGCGAGCGGCGCGGGCGCGGAATCGCCCTGCGTCTCGTAAGCGACCACGCCCGCGGCCTGCGGCTGCGCGAAAGCGACGCCGCCTGCGCACAGAACGACGCCGCCGCCGAACGCGGCCAGAATGATCCTGCGCCTAGCCAAAGGCCTCATCCGTCGCGATCCTGAACCATGCGCGCGCGTAATCAGCCTCCGCCGCGCGCACGCCTTGCGGCGCGTCGATGGGGCTCACGCCGCCTGCGTTCGGCACGTCGGCGAGCAGACCCTTGGCGGGCGCGTAAACGCCAGCGACGGAAATGCCGTAATCGGGCGCGACGAGCGAATAGCATGTGTTCACGAGTTTCGGCTCCGGCGCCGCCTCGCCTTTCAGCAAGAGCGCGACGGCCTGCGCGCAAACCTTCGCCTGCGCATTGGCGGAGAAGGCGGACTTCGGCATCGCGCCGGCGATGCAGGCGTCCCCGATCACATGGATGAACGGACGCAGACGCGATTCAAACGTCGCCGGGTCGATGGGACACCAGCCGCTGCGGTCGACGCAGCCGGCCGCATCCGCCACCGCGCCGGCGCGCTGCGGGGGAATGACGTTGACCACCGCGCCCGCATGGCGGCCGAATTCGGTGACGACCGTTTTCTCGGCGGCGACCACTTCCACCGTTTTGCCGCCGCCTGCAAGCGGCACGTATTCGAGATGATTTGGATAAAGCGCCTTCCAGGCGTCCTGAAAGAGTCGCTGTTTCGAAAACTGATCTTTCGCGTCAAGCACGATCAGCTTCGACTTCGGCTTGTTGGTCTTGAGATAATGCGCGATCAGGCTCGCGCGCTCATAGGGCCCCGGCGGACAGCGATAGGGATTGGCGGGAACCGACATCACGACGAGCCCGCCGTCCTCCATCGCCTCCAGCTGGCGGCGCAAAAGCAGGGTCTGCGCGCCGGCCTTCCACGCATGCGGCATGATTTCAGCCGCCTGCGCGTCATAGCCGGGCAAGGCCTCGAAGCGTATGTCCACGCCCGGCGCGAGCACGAGGCGATCATAGGCGAGCGTCGATCCGTCGGCGAGCAGAACGCGGCGCGCGTCGGCGTCCACGCCCTGCGCGCGCTGGGCGACCACAGCGACGCCCTCGCGGCGGATCGCGTCATAGCCGAAGCGCTGTTCTGCGATGTCGCGCGATCCATGCAGCACGAGATTGCTGAACGGACAGGCCACATAGGCCGCGCTCTCTTCGATCAGCGTCACGGCGAGGCCGAGTCTGTTGAGCGCCCGTGCGCAGCTCGCCCCGCCGAAGCCGCCGCCGATCACGACGACGCGCGCGGGCGCCTGCGCCATCACGGCGGGCGCAGCGAGGCCGACGCCGGCGAGAGCGAGTCCCCGCATCGCGGCGCGGCGCGTGAGGGCGGCGCTCATTTCGCGCTCCCCTGTCCCGCCGCGTCCTGCGCGGCGATCCAGCGCGCGATGGCGCGCGTCTCGTCTTCCGTGAAGCCTTTGGCGATGCGGTTCATCAGCGTCGCTTCACGCGCGCCGGAGCGAAAGCCCGCCATGGCCTCCTCGATCATCTGCGCGCTTTGACCCTTAAGGCTCGGCAGGCCGGAGGCCGCCCCCGCATGGCAGCCCGAACAGGAGGTGGCGCCCGGCGGGGCGATGGAAGGGCCCGCGCCCTGCGCAAAAGCAAGACCGCCCGCGGCGAACGCGCCCGCAGCCGCTGCAAGAAACATGGCCCCCGTCGTCACGCCGCGCGCCATCAGTGAAACTCTGAGGAAGAAGAGAACAGTCGTTTGTGAAAAAGCGGCGGCCCGCAGGCCGCCGCTCTTAGCGTCTTACGCCTTGCGCAATTCTTCGCTCTTCACCGGCAGGGTGCGCACGCGCTTGCCGGTGGCCGCGAAGATCGCGTTGAGCACGGCGGGCGCAGCGACGAAGATCGTCGGCTCGCCCACGCCGCCCCAGAAGTCGTTCGTCGGCAGGATGAGGCTCTCCACCGCCGGCATGTCGTCCATGCGCAGGATGGGATAGGAGTCGAAATTCGTCTCCACCACCTTGCCGCCGTCGATCGTGATCTCCTGCAACAGCGCGGCGCCCAGACCATAGGCGAAAGAGCCTTCGATCTGACGCTCGATCTGCGCAGGATTGACCGCATGGCCGCAATTGGTCGCCGCGACGATGCGATGCACTTTGATCGTGCCCTGATCGTTGACGGAGACCTCAGCGCAGGCCGCCACATAGCTGCCATAGCCCATGTGCTGGGCGAGACCGCGATAGACGCCCTTGGCCGCAGGCTTGCCCCAGCCGCCCTTCTCGGCCACCGCGTTGAGCACCGCGAGATGCTTCGGGTGGTTCTTCATGAGGCGTCGGCGATATTCCAGCGGATCGACGCCCGCCGCATGGGCGAGTTCGTCCATGAAGCATTCGAGATAGATGGCGTTCTGGTTGTTGTTCACGCCGCGCCAGAAGCCCGGACGCACGGCGGGATTGCGCATGGCGTGATCCACGAGGATGTTCGGGATCGTATAGCCGATGGCGCCTTCCGCGCCGCCCGCGTTGAGGCCCTGGAAGGTCGCGGGATCGCGGCCCTTGTCGAGCGCCTCGGGACGGATGGTCGCAAGGATCGACTGGCCGGAGATGCGCATGTGCAGGCCGACGAGATTGCCGTCCTTGTCGAGCGCGCCGCGCATCTTGCACTTGGTGATGGGGTGATAGCAGCCGCGCAGCTGGTCCTCTTCGCGAGTCCAGATGAGCTTGATCTGCTGGCCCGGCATCTCCTTGGCGATGAGCACCGCCTGACGCACATAGTCCTGACTCGTCGCGCGACGACCGAAGCCGCCGCCCAGATCCATGCGATAGACCTCGCACTTGTCGAGCGGCAGGCCAGCCGCCTGCGACGTGGTGGCGAGCGCCGCCTCGCCGTTCTGCGTGGAGGTCCACACCTCGCACTTGTCGGCGGTCCAGCGCGCGGTGGCGTTCATCGGCTCCATCGGCGCGTGGTTCTGGTAGGGCACGCTGTAGGTCGCTTCGATGACCTTCGCCGCGCCGGCGAGCGCCTTCTCGACGTCGCCGCCCTGATTGCCGATGAAGGCTTCCGTGGCGGTGAGCCCTTCGTTGAGCATGGCGTCGATCGACTTGGAGGAGAGATTGGCGCTCTCGCCCGCGTCATATTCGATCTTCACCGCGTCGAGCGCGGTCTTGGCGCGCCAGAACGTGTCGGCGACCACGGCGACGGCGTTTCCGTCGATGCGCAGCACCTTCTTCACGCCCGGCATTTTCTCAGCCGCCGACGCGTCGAAGCTCTTCAGCTTGCCGCCCCAGATCGGGCAATCCTTGATGGCCGCGTTGAGCAGGCCCGGCGCAACGAAGTCCATCGAATAGACTTGCTTGCCGTTGACCTTGCCCTGCTGGTTGAGCCGCTTCAGCGGCTTGCCGGCGATGGTCCAGGTCTTGGGGTCCTTCAGCGGCGGATTGGCGGGCGGGGTGAGTTTGGCGGCGGCGTTGGCGACCTTGCCATAGGTCGTCTTGCGGCCGGACTTCTTGTGCGTGATGACGCCCTTCGAGACGGACAGTTCGCTGACCGGAACCTTCCACTGCTCGGCGGCGGCCTGCATGAGCATCATGCGGGCGGCGGCGCCGCCTTCGCGCATATACTTTTCGGAATTGCGCACGCCGCGGCTGCCGGAGGTGGCGTAATCGCCCCACACGCGCTTACGCGCCACGTTCTGGCCGGGCGTGGGATATTCGTAGGTGACCTTGGACCAGTCGGCCTCAAGCTCTTCTGCGACGAGCTGGGCGAGGCCGGTGATCGTGCCCTGTCCCATCTCCTGACGGCCGATGCGCACGACGACCGTGTCATCGGGACGCACGACCACCCATGCATTCACCTCAGGCGTCGGCGCGCCTTGCGCCAGCGCGTCTTCGAGGCCGAGAGACAGGCCCAGCGTGAGGCCGCCGGCGCCAGCGCCAGCGCCCACGAGAAACTTGCGGCGGGAAAAATCGATCGCGTTCATGAACGTTTCTCCCTTCAGGCGCTGCGAACGGCCTGCGCGGCCTGCTTGATGGCGGTGCGGATGCGATTGTACGTGCCGCAGCGGCAGATGTTCGTCATCTCGCGGTTAATGTCCTCGTCCGTGGGGCGGGGCTTCGCCTTGATGAGCGCGGTGGCCGCGAGGATCTGTCCGGACTGGCAATAGCCGCATTGCGGCACGTCGTTGTCGAGCCAGGCCTTCTGCACAGCGGCAACGATCTTGCCGCTTGCGCCTTCGATGGTGACGATCTTCTGCTTCTCGGTGATCGCGCTGATGGGCAGCGAGCACGAGCGCACGGGCTCCCCGTCGAGATAGACGGTGCACGCGCCGCACTGGGCGACGCCGCAGCCATATTTCGTGCCGGTCAGGCCGACTTGTTCGCGGATCGCCCACAGAAGGGGCGTGTCGGGCTCGGCGTTGACGTCACGCACCCGTCCATTGATGTTCAGCTTGGGCATAAATCCCCTCCGGTCGTTTCTTCATGAGCTGCGCCGGAGGAAGAGGCTCCGCGCCAGAGCGCCAGAGGCCTGCGCAGCCCGTTCTCCCTCCCGGCGCGCGCTTAACGGGACACAATTAGCGTCCCAACACGCGGCGGCAAGGCCGATTTTCGCCGCCCCACGCCAAAATGAACCCTCCGTCGCGCGCGCAGGATTCGACAGCCCCGCGCCGCGGGCGTATGAAACCTACGCAGAAACTTCATAAACATCGGGAGCGCACGGCTTGATAAGGAGCTTTCTCGCAGCAGGCGTGGCCTTAAGCTTGACAGCGACCGCCGCCAGCGCCCATTTTCTCGAAATCCTGCCGAGTGAAGACGTCCTCCCCAAGGGCGGGCCGGTCGCCCTCGAGCTCACCTTCACCCATCCCATGGAGCGCGGCCCCGTGATGGAGCTGTCGCGTCCGTTGCGGTTCGGCGTGAAGGCCAATGGCAAGACCACGGACCTCAGAGCCGCGCTCAGACAGATCGAGAAACAGGGCAAGACCGCCTGGACCGCGAGCCATGAGCTGAAAGAGCCGGGGGCGGCGATCTTCTTCGTGGAGCCGCAGCCCTATTGGGAGCCGGCGGAGGGCAAGTTCATCATCCACTACGCCAAGGTGATCGTGGACGCCTTCGCCTCCGGCAAGGATTGGGACGCCATGGTCGGCCTGCCTGTCGAGATCGAGCCCCTGACGCGCCCGACGGGCCTGTGGGCGGGCAATGTCTTCCGCGGAATCGTGCGCCGCAACGGCAAGCCCGCCCCCTTCGCGGAAGTGGAGGTGGAGTTCGTGAACGACGGCTCCGTGACCCCGCCCAACGACGCTTTCGTCACGCAGGTCGTGAAGGCGGACGCGCAGGGCGTGTTCGCTTACGCCATGCCGCGCGCGGGCTGGTGGGGCTTCGCCGCGCTCATCGAAAGCGAGCGCAAGATGAAGGCGCCCAACGGCAAGGACGCGCCCGTGGAATTGGGCGGCCTCCTCTGGGTGAAGACCGTCGCCATGCCCGGCTCCATCCCCGGCTTGACGCCAGACTCGCGACGCTGAGAGAAGGACGCACGGCTTGGCGCATATTCCCGACGGCGTTCTCTCCTTGCCTGTGCTGGCCGGCGGCGCCGTGGCCGCCGTCGCCGCGCTCGGCCTGTCGCTGCGCGCGCTGGACGAACGCGCCCTGCCGCGCGTCGCGATTCTCTCCGCGGGCTTTTTCGCCGTCTCGCTATTTTCCATTCCGGTCGGGCCCGCCAGCATTCATCTTCTGCTGGGCGGGCTGATGGGGCTTATTCTCGGCCCCGCGATTTTCCCCGCCGTCTTCGCCGCTCTTGTTTTGCAGGCGATGATGTTCGGCTTCGGCGGCCTCACCACGCTCGGCGTGAACACGATCAACGTCGCTTTGCCCGGCGCGCTAGTAGGGCTTGCGCTACGCCCGCTTGTCGCCAGCGCCAACGCGCCGCGCGCAGCCCTTCTCGCCTCGCTCGGCAGCGGCCTCGCCGTGATCGGCACAGGCCTGATGGTGGCGGCGAGCCTCGCGCTCTCATCCACCGATTACGAAACCTCCGCGCGCGTCATGATCGCGACCTATGCGCCGCTCACCATCATCGAAGCGCTGATCGCCGGCTCCTGCGTCTCCTTCGTCAAGAAGGTGAAGCCCGATCTGTTCGAGACGCCCGCGCCCGAGGCCGACGCGGAGGCGCGCCCATGATGACGCGCCTTGCTTTCATCCTCGCCGCTTTGCTCGCAAGCGCCGCGCCCGCCTTCGCCCATCGGCTCGTAGTGTTCGCCGCGCGCGAGGGCGAGGCAGTGACGGGCTACGCCTTCTTCGTCGGCGGCGGACGCGCGCAGGACGCTGAAACCATTCTGCGCGATGCGGACGGGCGCGAACTCGCCCGCGCGCGCACGGATGCGCAAGGCGCCTTCCGTTTCGCGTCGCCGCCGGGCCTCGACGTCGCGGTGATCGTGAACGCAGGCGACGGCCATGTGGCGGAAGCGCCCGTCGCCGGCGACCGTTTCGCGCAAAATAGCACGCAAGAAAACGCACAAGAAAATACTCAAGAAAGCGCGCGGGAAAACGCACAAGACAGCGCGCTCGCGCGCCTTGCGCCGGCCGACCTCGCGCAGATCGAGCGCCGCATCGAGGAGGCGGTCGCGCGCCAGATGCGCCCGCTGCTTGAGTCGCAGGCGCAGGCCGCCGCGCGCGTCCGCTTCAACGACGTGATGGGCGGGATCGGCATGCTCGTCGGCCTGTTCGGCGCAGCCGCCTGGGCCATGGCGCGGCGGAAGAGCAAGCCATGAGCGCGCTCGCGGACAGAGTCGCTCCGCGCGCCGGCGGGCTCATTGAATCGCTCGACGCGCGCACGCGCCTCCTCGGGGCGCTCGCTTTGGTGATCGTCATCGTCTCGCTGCAAACCTTTCCTGCCCGCATCGCCGCGCTCGCCCTCGCAGCCCTCCTCGTCAACGCGTCGCCGCTGCCATGGCGCGACGTGCTGCGCCGGCTCGCCCATGTGGAAGGCTTCATGATCGCGCTGCTCGTGCTTCTGCCCTTCACGGCGGGCGGGCCGGCGCTTGCGCAATTCGGCCCCCTTTCGGTGAGCGCGCGCGGGCTTGAACGCGCCTTCGCCATCGTGCTCACGGTCAACGCCAGCGCGCTCGTGACGCTCGCCCTTCTCGCCGAGCTGGAGCCGGTGCGCATCGGGCGCGCCCTTGCGGCGATGCGCGCGCCGCAGCGGCTTGTGCATCTCCTTCTGTTTCTCGTGCGCTACCTGCCGACCTTGCGCGAAGAACTCACCCGCCAGCGCGAGGCCATGCGCGCGCGCGCCTTCAGGCCCGCGCTGTCGCGCCACGCCTGGCGCAGTTTCGGCAATCTCGTGGGCATGTTGCTCGTGCGCAGCATCGAACGCGCCGAACGGGTGGAGGAAGGCATGCGCTGCCGCGCCTTCTCCGGCCGCTTTCCCCTGCGCGCCATGAAGCCCATGGGCGGCGCCGACGCGCGCTTCACCGCGCTCGCGGCCATTGTCGCCCTCGCCCTTCTCGCACTGGACAGGCTCCCATGACCGCGCTGATCGAAGCCGAAAACCTCGTCGTGACCCGCGACGGCGCCCGCGTGCTCGACGGCGCCTCCCTCACGTTGGCGCCCGGCGAACGCCTCGCCATCGCCGGCGCCAATGGCGCAGGCAAGACGACGCTGCTGCGCACGCTCATCGGCCTGCAAAAGCCCGACGCCGGACGCATCATCGCCTTCGGCCGCGAACGGCGCGTCGAGCGCGACTTCCACGACGTGCGCCGCCGCGCCGCCTATCTCTTTCAGGACGCGGACGACCAGCTCTTCTGCCCGACCGTCATCGAGGACGTGGCCTTCGGCCCGCTCAACATGGGCCTCGACGACGACGCCGCCATGGAGAAAGCGCGCGCCACGCTGGAGCGCATGGGCCTCGCCCATCTCTCCGAGCGCGTCACGCGCAAACTCTCCGGCGGCGAGAAGCGCCTCGTCTGCCTTGCGGGCGTGCTCGCCATGGACCCCGACGCGCTCCTGCTCGACGAGCCCACCAACAGTCTCGACGCCGCCCATGTGCGTCAGCTCGTGGACGTGCTGATGAGCTGCGGCAAGGCGATGATCCTCGTCACCCACGACCGGCCGGTGCTGGATTCCATCGCCACCCGCGCGCTCTTGCTGAAGAACGGCAAGCTGGAGCCGGCCCTGCTGCACAAGCACGTCTACACGCACGCCCATGTGCACATCCACGCCGACGACCACGCGCCCGACGGACATTCCGACGGTGGGCATTGAGGGGGCGGGCATTGAGGGGGTTGTGAGAAGAGCGCGCGCGTCGCGCCTGCGCGCCGCTGGTGGGCCGGGAGGGACTCGAACCCCCAACCAGACCGTTATGAGCGGTCGGCTCTAACCATTGAGCTACCGGCCCGGACGCGGGGCGTCGGGAAGACGCTTGTATAACGCAAAGCCGCGCGCGCGCAATTCAGCCCTGCGCGGGCGCCGGCGGCGCCGGACGCGCCCGAAGGCGCGTCAGTTGTCGAGGAAGCTTCTGAGCTTGCGCGAGCGGCTGGGGTGCTTGAGCTTGCGCAGCGCCTTCGCCTCGATCTGACGGATGCGCTCGCGCGTCACCGAGAATTGCTGGCCCACTTCTTCGAGCGTGTGGTCGGTGTTCATGCCGATGCCGAAGCGCATGCGCAGCACGCGCTCTTCGCGCGGGGTGAGCGAGGCGAGCACGCGCGTCGTCGTCTCGCGCAGGTTCGACTGGATCGCCGCGTCGATGGGCAGGATCGCGTTCTTGTCCTCGATGAAATCGCCGAGGTGCGAATCCTCTTCGTCGCCGATGGGCGTCTCGAGCGAGATCGGCTCCTTGGCGATTTTGAGCACCTTGCGCACTTTCTCAAGCGGCATGGCGAGCTTTTCGGCGAGCTCCTCCGGCGTCGGCTCGCGGCCGATCTCGTGCAGCATCTGCCGGCTCGTGCGCACGATCTTGTTGATCGTCTCGATCATGTGCACGGGAATGCGGATCGTGCGCGCCTGATCGGCGATGGAGCGGGTGATCGCCTGACGAATCCACCAGGTCGCATAGGTGGAGAACTTATAGCCGCGGCGATATTCGAATTTATCGACCGCCTTCATCAGGCCGATATTGCCTTCCTGAATGAGGTCGAGGAATTGCAGGCCGCGGTTGGTGTATTTCTTGGCGATGGAGATGACGAGGCGCAGATTGGCCTCCACCATTTCCTTCTTCGCCTGCCGGGCCTCGCGCTCGCCCTTCTGCACCATCTGGACGATCTTGCGGAATTCCTGAATCTCAAGCCCGGTCTCGGTGGCGAGCGCGTGAATGTCGGAGCGCAGATCCTTGATGCGGTCCTTCTCGGCGGCGACGAAGCCCTTCCAGCCGCGCGCGGAGAGTTTGGAGACGCGCAGCACCCATTTGGGATCAAGCTCGCCGCCCTGATAATTCTTCAGGAAGTCTTCGCGGCCGACGCCGTGGCTTTCGGCCAGACGCATCAGGCGCGTCTCAAGACCGATCAGGCGCTTGTTGATGTCGTAGAGCTGCTCCACCAGCGCGTCGATGCGGTTCTGGTTGAGCGACAGCGACTTCACGTCGGCGACGATCTCTTTCTTCAGAGATTTGTATTTGCGGTCCTGCGAGGGCGTGAGCGCCTCGTTGCGCAATTTCTGCTCGACGTTCTGGTCTTGCAGGCGGCGCAGCTTCTTGTAGGCGGAGGCGATGCGGTCGAACGTCTCAAGGACCTTCGGCTTCAGTTCGGCCTCCATCGCCGACAGCGACACGGAGTTCTCCATGTCGTCCTCGTCGTCGAAATTCTCCGGCGTGGGGGCGTCCGCCTCCTCGTCGCTGGTCATGGGGGCGCCCGGCGCCAGACCGGGCGACATGCCGGCGCCGTCGGCGAGCGCTGCGCCCTCGCCTTCCTTGGGCGCGCCCTTGCCGTCGGGTCCGGCGTAGGTGGCCTCAAGGTCGATGATGTCGCGCAGCAGAACCTTGCCGTCGTTCAGCTCGTCGCGCCAGATGATGATGGCCTGAAAGGTCAGCGGGCTTTCGCACAGGCCGGCGATCATCGCCTCGCGGCCGGCCTCGATGCGCTTGGCGATGGCGATTTCGCCTTCGCGCGAGAGCAGCTCCACAGAGCCCATCTCGCGCAGATACATGCGCACGGGATCGTCGGTGCGGTCGGCGGGTTCGGAGGCGCGCGTGGTGGTCGCCACCGCAGCGGGGCGCGCTTCGACGAGTTCGCCGCCTTCGCTGGCTTCCTCCTCGGCGGCTTCCTCGCCTTCGCCGTCCTCGGCGTCGTCATTGTCGACGACGTTGATGCCCATTTCGTTGAGCATCGCGTAAATGTCTTCGATCTGATCGGAAGAGACTTCCTCGGACGGCAGGACGGCGTTCAGCTCGTCATGGGTCACGAAGCCGCGTTTCTTCGCGAGCTTGATCATCCGTTTGACGGCTGCGTCGGACAGGTCGAGCAACGGGCTGTCGGCGCTCTCGGCGCCTGCGCCTTCCTGATCCCGCTTCTCGTCGTCCTTCTTGGCCATATCCATGCTCCGATCCCGCGCCGGCCCGCCAAGGCCTGGCGGCGGCGCAGCGGCGATTCGCGATCGCCACAAATTCATCGGGGCGCATGAAGCGCCCCTTAACATCCCACGGCCGCGCGATGTTTTTTCGACCGTTCGGTCACAACGCGCGGGTCTGACGCCCCGACATCAGCCCAAAGCCCTCGAGAGCGGCTTCCCGGCCTTCGAGAGTGGCCAATTCAGATTGGATTTCCCTTAACCGGTCCAGATTCTGCTCGGTCGCGTCCTGTCCCAGCGCCGTCTCGGCCGATTTCAATTCCTTATGTAACGCCCTCGCCCTTCGATGCAAGGCCAGCGCCTGCCGAAGCGCCTGTTCGGCGTCCTCCTCGGCCGCCTCGGGGGCGACGCACCACAGGCTCGCCACAGCGTCCATCGCCCGCAGCCGGGCGAGCTCAGGCCCAAGCCCCATGACCTCGAGCCCCGCCGCCATCTGGCCGGCGTCCTCGAAGGGCTCGCCCGCCAGCGCCGTCAGAGCGTTGCGCAGGCGGCCCGCGTCCCTTCCCTCAAACTCAAGCTCGACAAGATCCTCCACCCGGCGCGCCAGCAGGGCTGGATGGTTGACGAGGGTGAGCAGGATCTGCGCCTCGCGCAGATGCGCGCCCCCGCCCCCGCTGAAAACGGCGGTCTTTTGCAAAGCGGGGCTCGCGACCGGCGGGGAGGAGACATAGCCCTGCGGCGGCAGGAAGGGGGCGAAGCGCCCGCCGGCCGCCCCGCGCGCGCCAGCGCCCATCCCCGGCCGTCCGCCGTAAGCCTGCCGGCCCCGCCCGCCGGCCTGCCCCGCCGGCCCGCGGCTTGCCCCGCGCAGGGCGTCGAGCCGGGCGCGGATGTCGTCGCGGTAATAGACCCGCAGGGTCTCGTCCTTAATCTCGCGCAGCAGGTCGTTGAGCCGCCGGTCGAGGGCGGCGCGCCGCTCAGGCGTGTCGAGCGGCCCGGCCTCCAGCTCGCGCGTCCATAAAACCTCGACGAGCGGGCGCGCGGACTCCACCACCCGCGCCACGGCATCCGCGCCCGAGCCGCGCAAGAGATCATCGGGGTCCTGCCCGTCCGGCAGGAAGGCGAAACGCAGGCTGCGGCCGGGGCCGAGCAGCGGCAAGGCGACGTCGATCGCGCGATGGGCGGCCTTGCGGCCGGCGCGGTCGCCGTCGAAGCACAGGATGGGCTCCTCGCACATGCGCCAGAGCAATTCGCACTGGTCCGGCGTGAGCGCCGTGCCCAGCGGCGCCACCGCATTGGGGAAGCCCGCCATGGTCATGGCGATCACGTCCACATAGCCTTCGACGGCGATGACGACGCCGCGGTCATGGGCGGGCTTGCGGGCGTTGTGGTGGTTGTAAAGCGTCGCGCCCTTGTGAAAGAGCGGCGTCTCCGGCGAGTTGAGGTATTTCGCCGGCACGTCTTTTTCGAGCGCCCGCCCGCCGAAGGCGATCACCTTGCCGGACCGGTCGCAGATGGGAAACATCACCCGGTCACGGAAACGATCATAGGGCACGGCGATGCCGTCGCCGTGCACGAGCAGGCCCGCCTCGATCATCGTCTCCACGCTCGCGCCCTTGGCGGCGAGATGGTCGCGCAGCGCGAATTTCTCATCCGGCGCATAGCCGAGGCGGAACTGGCTCTGGATCGGCGCGCCGAGCGCGCGGTCGGCGAGATAGCCGCGCGCCTTGGCGCCCGCGCGCCCCTGCAAGGATTGATGGAAGAAGACGGCGGCCATCTCCATGACCTCGTGGAGGCCGGCGCGCTTGGTCTCGCGCTCGCGCATCTCCTCCGACATCACGGGCAGAGCGAGCCCCGCTTCGCCGGCGAGCCGCTCCACGGCCTCGGGGAAGGAGAGCCCTTCCGCGCGCATCACGAAATCGAAAATATTGCCGTTCTGGCCGGAGGAGAAATCAAACCACGCCATCTTCTGGTCGTTCACGAAGAAGGACGGCGATTTCTCGGAGGTGAAGGGCGACAGGCCCTTCCATTCGCGCCCCGCCTTGATGAGCTTCACGCGTCGGCGCACGACTTCCGAAACCGGAAGCCGCGCCTTGATCTCTTCGAGAAAGGACGGGGTGAACCGCATGAAAACGGGCGCTCGCGCTGAACGCTCTCAATATAGCGCCCGCCCGCCCGCGCAGCGAGGGCGGACGAATTGTGCCCGCTATCCACAGCGCGCCTGAGCAAAAAGCCTCAGCCGCCGAGCGCAGCCTTCACGAGACCGCTGGCGCGGGCGAAGTCCATCTGGCCGGTATACTTGGCCTTGAGCGCGGCGACGACCTTGCCCATGTCCTTCATGGAGGTCGCGCCCGTCTCGGCGATGGCCTGCGCCACGGCCGCCTTGGACTCCTCCTCGGAGAGCTGCTTGGGCAGGAATTCGTTGATGATCGCGATTTCCTCGCGCTCCTGCTGGGCGAGCTCCTCGCGGCCGGCCTTGGCGTAAATGTCCGCCGATTCCTGGCGCGACTTCACCATCTTCTGGAGCAAGGCGAGGATGTCGTCGTCTGAGACGGTCTTGCCGGCGCCGCGCGCCTCGATGTCCTTGTCCTTCAGCGCGGCCTGAATCATGCGCACCGTGTCGAGGCGGCGCCTGTCGCCGGCTTTCATCGCCTCTTTCATCATGGTTGTGAAACGCTCGCGCATGCATATCTCTCCTGTGTGCGAAAGCATGGAAGACGTCGCGCGCGGGGTTGACCCTCCCGCCCGTCTCGCCTAGCGTCCGCGCCAAATCCGTTAGCGAAGCCGACCCTTGCGCGCGCGTGATCGCGTGCGGCGGCGCACGCGCAACCTGTAGAGCGCCCATGACGAAGGTTCAAGACTCCGGCGGCTGGACGAGGCCCGTCGCGACCGCCGTGCTCGTGCTGGCGGACGGCACGGTGATCGAGGGCGTGGGCGTGGGCGCGCACGGCCATGCGGTCGGCGAGGTCTGCTTCAACACCGCGATCACGGGCTATCAGGAAATCCTGACCGATCCGTCATACTCGGGCCAGATCGTCACCTTCACCTTCCCGCATATCGGCAATGTCGGCGTGAACGAGGAGGACAGCGAGACGGTGAACCCCGCCGCCTCCGCCGGCGTGCGCGGCATGGTGGTTCACGCGCCGATCAGCGATCCGGCGAACTTCCGCGCGACCCGCCATCTCGACCAGTGGCTGAAGGCGCGCGACATCATCGGGATCAGCGGCGTCGATACGCGCGCGCTCACCGCGCTCATCCGCGAGAAGGGCATGCCCAACGCGGTCATCGCCCATGCGCCGGACGGTAAGTTCGATCTCGTCGCCCTGAAGGCGGAAGCGGCGAAATGGCCCGGCATCGACGGCATGGACCTCGTGCCCGGCGTCACGACCGCCCAGCGTTACGACTGGCGCGAAACCACATGGTCGCTCGGCAAGGGCTTCGGGACGCTCGACGCGCCGCGCCATAAGGTCGTCGCCATCGACTACGGCGTGAAGACCAACATTCTGCGCCTGCTCGCCAAAGCGGGCTGCGCAGTCACCGTCGTGCCGGCGACGACGAGCGCGGAGGAGATCATCGCGCTGAAGCCGGACGGCGTGTTCCTCTCCAATGGCCCCGGCGATCCCGCTGAGACGGGCAAATACGCCGTGCCCGTGATCCGCAGGATTCTCGACGCCAAGATCCCGACCTTCGGCATTTGCCTCGGCCATCAGATGCTCGCGCTGGCGGTGGGCGCGAAGACCATGAAGATGAAACAGGGCCACCATGGCGCCAATCATCCGGTGATGGACTACACGACCAACAAGGTCGAGATCGTCTCCATGAACCATGGGTTCGCCGTCGATCCCGCGACCCTGCCCGCCCATGCGAAAGAGACGCATCGCTCCCTGTTCGACGGCACCAATTGCGGCGTCGCGCTGACCGACCGCCCGGCCTTCTCGGTCCAGCATCACCCGGAGGCGAGCCCCGGCCCGCAGGACTCGCACTATCTGTTCAGGCGTTTCGTCGACATGATGGACGCGGCGAAGGCCGGCGCCTGAACCGCAAGGCGGGAGCGCATATGCAAAGCTGGCGCGAATACTGGAACGGTCCCCATCCGATCTATGTGAACGCGCGCCATCGCGCCCTTCATTTCGATCTGATCGCCCGCGACATCGCCCGCCTTATCCCCGCGCGCGACGCCATCGTGCTTGATTACGGCTGCGGCGAGGCGGACACCGCGCGCGATCTCGCAGCCGCCTGCGGCAAGCTCTATCTGTTCGACACCGCCGACAGCGTGCGCGCGCGCCTCGTCGAACGCCACGCGGGGGATGCGCGCATCGCCGTCCTCGATGAAGCGGGGCTCGCCCGCCTGGCCGACGGCTCGCTCGACCTGATCGTCGTCAATTCCGTCGCGCAATATCTCTCACGCGAGGAATTGAAGACGGCGCTCGCCTTCGCCCGCGCGAAACTGAAAGCCGACGGCCTGTTCGCGCTGGGCGACGTCATTCCCGCCGACGCCAACGCTCTGTCGGACACGCTCGCCCTTCTCGACTTCGCCTTTAAGGGCGGCTTCCTCATCGCCGCCTTCGCCGGCCTCGTGCGCACGGCCTTGTCGGACTATCGCAAACTGCGCGAGCGCCTTGGCCTCACGCGCTATGCGCAGGCCGACATGCTCGCCCTGCTGGACGAGGCGGGCTTCGCGGCCGAGCGCGCGGCGCGCAACATCGGCCACAATCAGGAGCGCATGTTGTTTCTGGCGAGGCCGCGCGCGACCGAGTCGTCACAAGCCACGCTTGAGGCTGCGCCTTGACCTTTGGGGTCATTCGGGCGCATCACCGTCCGCCTGAATTGAGGCCGCGATGCTTCTGGCGATTCCTTTCCCCGAGATTGATCCCGTTCTGGTCGAGATCGGCCCTCTCGCGATCCGCTGGTACGCCCTCGCCTATATCGTCGGGCTTGTCGGCGGCTGGGCGCTGGCGCGTCGGCTCGTGAGCGCGCAGGCCCTGTGGGGCGCGGCGCGACCGCCGGCCCGCGAGACGCTCGACGACCTTCTGGTCTATGCGGCCTTCGGCGTCATTCTGGGCGGACGCCTCGGCTACGTCGTTTTCTACAATCCCGAAGTCTTCCTCGCGCGCCCGCTCGAAATCTTCATGCTCTGGCAGGGCGGCATGTCTTTCCATGGCGGGCTCGCCGGCGCCGCGCTCGGCCTGTGGCTGTTCGCGCGCAAGACGGGCGCGCATCCGCTCGTCGTCGCCGACCTGTGCGCCATGGTCGCGCCCATCGGCATTTTACTTGGGCGGCTCGCGAACTTCATCAAGCCGGAATTGTGGGGCCGGCCGAGCGACGTTCCCTGGGCCATGGTCTTTCCCGGCGCGGGCCCTCTGCCGCGTCATCCAAGCCAGCTCTATGAAGCCGCGCTCGAAGGGCTCGCCCTGTTCGTCGTCCTGATGCTTGTGGCGCGCGCCGGCGGCCTGCGCCGCAGCGGGCTCGTCACCGGCGTCTTCGCGGCGGGCTATGGCGTCGCGCGCATCATCTGCGAATTCTTCCGCGAGCCCGATCCGCAACTGGGCTTCCTGTTCGGCGGCGCGACCATGGGCATGCTGCTGTCGGCGCCCATCATCATCGCCGGCGCCGCGCTCATCGCGCGCGCGAAAGGCCCGCAGGAGGCGCGCCCATGACGCAGCTCGCCGAGGAGATCCGCGTCATCATCGAGACGGAAGGGCCCATGCCCTTCGATCGTTTCATGGAATTGTGCCTCGCCCATCCGCGCCACGGCTATTACCTCACGCGCGATCCCTTCGGCGTCGACGGCGATTTCGTCACCGCGCCGGAGATTTCGCAGGTCTTCGGCGAATTGCTGGGCCTGTGGGCCGCGCATATGTGGAGCGTGATGGGCCGCCCGGAACGGGTTCGCCTCGTAGAGCTCGGCCCCGGTCGCGGCACGCTGATGAACGATGCGCTGCGCGCCTGCCGCGTCGCGCCGGAGTTCCTCGCCGCCGTCGACGTGCACATGATCGAGACCAGCCCCGTGCTGCGCGAACGCCAGCGCGAGACGCTCGCGCAGGCGCAGGCCCCCGTTTCATGGGCGCCCAGTTTCGACCTCGTGCCCGACGGACCGCTGATCGTCCTCGCCAATGAATTCTTCGACGCCTTGCCCGTGCGCCATTTCGTGCGCGCGGAAAACGGATGGTGCGAGAAGCTGATCGGCAACGGCGCGGACGGGCGCCTGTTCGCCGGCATATCGCCCACGCCCGAACCGCTGATCCACGCCGAAGCGCCCATCGGATCCGTGCTGGAGATCGGCGCGGCGAGCCATCAATACATGGCGCAGGTCGCGCGCCGCATCGCCGATTTCGGCGGCGCGGCCCTCGTGATCGATTACGGCCACGCGCAGACCTCGCTGGGGGAGACCGTGCAGGCGCTCTGGCGCCACCAACCCATCGATCCGCTCGAGGCGCCGGGCGAATGCGACGTCACCGCCCATGTGGATTTCGCCTCCCTCGCCCGCGCGGCGGAGGCGAGCGGCGCCAATGTCTGGGGCCCCACGACGCAGGCGCAATTCCTCACCGAGATCGGCGCGCTGCAACGCGCGGAGGCGCTGAAGCGGCGCGCGACGCCTGCGCAGGCGGCGGACATCGACAGCGGCGTGGCGCGCCTTCTCTCCACCGCGCCGGAAGCCGGCGCCGGCGGGCGCATGGCGCCGGGCATGGGCTCCCTGTTCAAGGCGCTCGCCGTGACGAGCTACGGCCTCGACCGTCCGCCCGGCTTCGACCAGCCGCCAACCGACATCCCATGAGCGCGCCGGAGCGATCCGCGGGCGCGGCCGCCCTGCGCGCGCCGCTTCTTGAGGCGCCGGGCGTGCGCCACGCCTTTTTCACGCGGCTCGGCGGCGTCAGCGAAGGGATCTACGCAAGCCTCAACGGCGGCGCGGGATCTGCCGACGACCCGGCGGCGGTCGCGGAGAACAAGCAGCGCATGGCCCATGCGCTCGGCGTCGGCGCGCAGGACCTGCTCATCCCCTATCAGATCCATTCCGCCGAGGCGGTCAGCGTCGCCCGCCGCTGGGACGAGCGCCCGCGCTGCGACGGCGCGGCGACCCGCACGCGCGGTCTGGCGCTCGGCGTCACCGGCGCCGATTGCGGCGTGCTTCTGTTCTGCGATCCCGGCGCGGGCGTGATCGGCGCGGCCCATGCCGGCTGGAAAGGCGCGCTCGACGGCGTGCTGGAGGCGACCCTCGCCCGCATGGAGGAATTGGGCGCAGCGCGCGGGGCGATCCGCGCGGCGCTCGGCCCCACCATCGCGCAGGCGTCCTATGAAGTGGGGCCGGAGTTTCGCGACCGCTTTCTCAGTCAGGACGCGGGCAGCGCCAGTTTCTTCGGAGCGGGAGCCGGCGACCGCGCCCTGTTCGATTTGCCGGGCTATATCGGGGCGCGGCTCGCGCGGGCGGGCGTCGGCGCCTTCGAGAACCTTGGCCTCGACACCTATGCGGACGAGGCGCGGTTCTATTCCTTCCGCCGCTCGACCCACCGCAAGGAGCCGGATTTCGGCCGCCTTGTGGCCGCCATCGCCCTCGCCTGAGGGCGCGCGCGCCTCGCCGCCCTTGCGCGCGGGCGCGATGCGGGCCATGTCTAGCCCAGCAATCGGAACCCGACCCATGCCCCAGACCCGCAACCCCTTTATCCACGACGTCTCCCGCCTGATGATGGACGCAGCCGGCATCGCCCAGGGCGTGCGCCGCGAAGTCGACGGCGTGGTGCGCCACCAGATGTTGCGCCTGCTCGACGGCATGGACCTCGTGCGCCGCGAGGAATTCGACGCCGTGCGCGAAATGGCGATTCGCGCCCGCGACGAGAATGATCGTCTGGCCGAGCGCCTCGCCGAGCTTGAAGCCAAACTCGCCGACAAGGCCTGATCCGCGCGCCTGCGCCTGCGACAAATCGACTCGGAGCGTTCGCGCATCTGTGGACGGGCGGTCTGCAGCTGTGGACGCCATGGGGCGAATGCGACACTCTCCCGGCCGTCGAAGCATGTGTTTTGAGTCGCTAGCTGTCTGATTCGTCGCACTGAATCACAGCACCGCTCAAAAGACGCGCTTCGCGGGCGCGGCGGTCGAACGCCGCGTTCGTCCACGTCAGGCGCAGGTAAATGACATTCACCGCCACAGATCCGGGCCGATCCGAACATCCCGTCGACGTCGTCGAGCGGATCGCCAGCCTCAAGTCCTGGATTTTCGCGCGCGAGGGCGACGACGAGATTTCGATCACCGTCACCGGCGGCTGGACCGACTACCAGATCTCCTTCACATGGCTTGAGGACGTCGAGGCTCTGCATCTGGCCTGCGCCTTCGACCTCAAGTTGAACGAGCGCCGCCGCGGCGAGGTGATGAACCTCATTTCGCTGATCAACGAGCAGATGTGGGTCGGCCATTTCGGCCTGTGGGAGGACGAAGGCGTCGTCCTGTTCCGCCACACACTGCTCCTCACCGGCGGCGTGGAGCCCACGCTCGACCAGTGCGAGGCCGCCTTGCAGGCTGGCGTAAGCGCCTGCGAGCGTTATTTTCAGGCCTTCAACTTCGTGCTCTGGGCGGGCAAGTCCGCCTCCGAGGCGCTGACCACCGCTTTGTTCGAGACCGCTGGAGAAGCATGAGCCAGCCCGCCGCCCCTCTCGCCGCCCCGCCGCGTTCGCTGGTTCTGGTCGGCGCCGGCCGCATGGGCGGGGCGATGCTGCGCGGCTGGCTGGCTCTGGGCGTGCCTGCCCGCGCCGTCACGATCCTCGAACCCTTTCCCTCCGACGAGCTGACGGCGCTCTGCGCCGCGACCGGCGCGACGCTCAATCCGTCCGCAACGCCCGATGCGCCCGAAGCGCTGGTGCTCGCCGTCAAGCCGCAGACGCTCGACGCCGCCGCGCCGCAGATCGCCCCCCTCGCCGGAGCGCAGACGCTCGTTCTCTCCATCATGGCGGGCAAGACGCTGGCCGACATCGCCGGCCGCCTGCCGCAGGCGCGCGCCATCGTGCGCGCCATGCCCAACACGCCCGCAGCCGTCGGGCGCGGCGTCACCGGCGCTTTCGCCGGCGCGGGCGTCGCCCCGGCGCAGAAGGCCATGGCCGACGCCCTGCTGGGCGCCATCGGGCAGACGGTGTGGGTGAACGATGAAGCTCTGATCGACGCGGTGACGGCCGTATCCGGCTCGGGGCCGGCCTATGTGTTCCTGCTCGCCGAATGTCTGGCGCAGGCGGGTGAAAAGGCCGGCCTGCCCCGCGAAACGGCGGAAACGCTCGCCCGCGCCACCGTGGAAGGCGCCGGCGAATTGCTGTTCCGGGACGCCGCGACGAGCCCCGCGCAATTGCGGATCAACGTGACGTCGCCGGGCGGGACGACCGCGGCGGCCCTCGACGTGCTCATGGGCCCGCAGGGCTTGGCGCCGCTGATGGAGGCGGCCGTGGCGGCGGCGAAACGCCGAGCAGGCGAATTGTCGGGCTAACGCCGACCCCTCCGCTTTGATTTCTCACGCCCGCAGCCTAGATTTAAGGGACATTCCTCCCCGCAGGAGACGGACATGGCCGACGCGTCCAGCCCCCATCAAGACCCCCGCGCTCGCATCGTCGAGGCGCTGATGGCGCTCGCCGCCGAGCGGCGCTGGGAGGACGTCACGATCTCCGACGTCGCAGAACGCGCAGGCGTAAGCCTCTCCCAGTTCCGTGACTGCTTCCCCTCCAAGGGCGCGGCCCTCGCCGGCTTCTCGCGCATGATCGACAAACAGGTGCTGGACGGCTTGACCGGCGACCTTGCGCAGGAAAGCCCCCGCGACCGCCTCTTCGACGTGCTCATGCGCCGGCTCGACGCCATGGCGCCCTATAAGGGCGGCGTGCGCGGAATCGCGGAATGGGCGCGGCGCGATCCTGTCAACGCCCTGCCGCTCAACGGCGTGGCGCTCAATTCCATGCGCTTCATGCTGGAGGCCGCGGGCCTCGACAGCGAGGGCCCGCTCGGCGCAGTCAAATTGCAGGGGCTCGTGCTCGCCTGGGGCCGCGTGCTCGACGCGTGGCTTGAGGACGACGAGCCGGGGCTCGACCGCACCATGGCGGCGCTCGACGCGGAGCTCGCGCGCGGCGGCCGCATTCTCGCCCGCCTCGACGACGCCTGGCGCATCTCAGGCCCGCTGCGCGCCTTCGGCCGCGCGGTCATGTCTGGCGGACGGCGCCGCTCCTCCTTCGACGACCGCATTCGCGAACGCTGGGACGAGCCGCCGCATCCTGATCGCGACGTCGCCTGAGACGACTCAAAGGACCGCGCGTCCCCGCGCTCATGAACGGACCGCGCGCGTCCCCGCGCGCATGAACGGACCGCGCGCGTCCCCGCGCGCATGGCGCTAACCGCGAAAATAATCGTAAACGAGTTTCGCCGTCGCGGCGTTGACGCCCGGCGTTTTCTCAAGATCGGCGAGCGCGGCGCGCGAAATCGCCTTCGCCGTGCCGAAGGCTTGCAGCAGCGCGCGCTTGCGCGCCGGACCGACGCCCGGAATGTCGTCGAGCGGGCTTTTCACGAAATCCTTCTTGCGCCGCGCGCGATGCGTGCCGATGGCGAAGCGATGCGCCTCATCGCGCAAACGCTGCACGAAGTAGAGCGCGGGATCGCGCGGCGCGAGCTTGAAGGGCGCGCGCCCCTCCACGAAGAAGGTCTCGCGCCCCGCCTCGCGATCCGCGCCCTTGGCGACGCCAACGACCGTCACGCCCTCCACGCCGAGATCGGCGAGCGCCTGACGCGCCGCGTCGAACTGACCCTTGCCGCCGTCAATCAGCACGAGGTCAGGGCGTGAGGGAAACTCCTTGCGCGCGTCCGCCGCCTGCGCATCGGCGCCTGATGCGGCGGCCTCCGCCTCCTCCTTGACGAGGCGTGCGAAGCGACGCGTGAGCACTTCACGCATCATGGCGAAATCGTCGCCGGGCGCGGCCTGCGCGTCTTTGATGTTGAACGTGCGGTAATGGCTCTTCATGAAGCCCGCCGCGCCCGCCACAACCATGGCGCCGACGGCGTTCGTCCCCATGATGTGCGAATTGTCGTAAATCTCCACGCGCACGGGCGCCTTCTCAAGGCCCAGCGCCTGCGCGAGCGCTGCAAGAAGCCGCTCCTGCGCCGAGGTTTCCGCAAGCTTGCGCGCCAGCGTCTCGCGCGCGTTCTTGGCGGCGTGCTCGACAAGCTCGCGCCGCTCGCCGCGCTTCGGAACGGCGACCTCCACCTTGCGACCCGCGCGCGCGGTGAGCGCCTCCTGCAGAACGGCGGCGTTCTCGATCTCGTGGGAGAGCAAGACGCAGCGCGGCGCCGGCTTGTCCTCGTAGAATTGCGCGAGGAACGCGTCGAGGACGTCGGCGGCGGCGATGGAGCGATCCGCGCGCGGATAATAGGTGCGGTTGCCCCAGTTCTGGTAGGTGCGGAAAAAGAACACTTCAATCGCGAATTGCCCCGCCTCCTCCACGATAGCGAAGACGTCCGCCTCCTCCACCGTGCGCGGGTTGATTCCCTGCGCGCCCTGAATGGCGGAGAGCGCGGCGATGCGGTCGCGCAGCCGCGCGGCGGTCTCAAACTCCAGCGCCTCGGCGGCTTTGTTCATGTCCTGCGCGAGACGTTCGCGCACGGCGCGGCTTTTGCCCGAGAGGAAATCGCGCGCCTCCTGCGCAAGCGCGTCATAAGCCTCGTGAGACACTTCGCCGGTGCACGGCCCGGCGCAGCGTTTGATCTGAAAGAGAAGGCAGGGCCGCGTGCGGTTCTCGTAAAAGGAATCCGTGCAGGAGCGCAAAAGGAAGGCGCGCTGCAAGGCGCCAAGCGTGCGGTTGACCGCCCAAACGCTGGCGAAGGGTCCGAAGTAATCGCCCTTGCGGCTGCGCGCGCCGCGGTGCTTCGTGAGCTGCGGCGAGACGTGATCGCTCGTGAGCAGGATATAGGGAAAAGACTTGTCGTCGCGCAAAAGCACGTTGAAGCGCGGCTTCATCTGCTTGATGAAATTAGCCTCAAGCAGAAGCGCCTCGGTCTCCGTCTGCGTGGAGACGAAAATCATCGAGGCGGTGAGTCCGATCATCCGCGCGATGCGGTTGGAATGGCCCGCCTCACGCGCATAGGATGAAATGCGCTTGCGGATCGAGCGCGCCTTGCCGACGTACAGCACCTCGCCGTCGGCGCCGAGCATGCGATAGACGCCGGGCCCCTCCGGCGCGTGTTTCAGATGCGCCTTGATGACCTCGACGCCGCGGGCGAGGGAGCCGGGCGCGACCGGCTCCTCTGGATCCGGCGCGACGACCTCGAAGACGGGCTCATCCGCGCCAGCCTCCTCCTCGCCCTCCTCCGGCGCCGGCGCGTCGGCAAGGGCGCCCGGCAGGGCGTCCTGCTGCGCGCGATCAGGCGCGGGCGCGGGCGACGTGGGTTCCCTCTGGCGGGGCGGGCGGCTCATGGTCCTGATCTATGCCGGCCCGCGCACGAAATGAAGGCGCATCTTCCCACGCCCTGCCCCGGTCTGGACCGGGGACGGCTTCCGCGCTAGGCACGAGGCGGGGCTCAAGCCCCGGTTGAGGGGCGTAATGCGGGGCGTCGAGGCTTTGCGCAGATTTTGGATCGCAGGGGGCGCGCTGGCGCTCGGCCTCGCCTTGTCCGCTTGCGCGGACCAGCCTTCGCCCATTCTCTCCTCCGCCGGGGGATCCGCGCCGTCCGCCGCGCCCGCGACCCGGAGCGAGGCGGAGCCCGCCCCGCGCCTCGCCGCGCGACCGGGCGTGGGCCCTGCGGGGGCGAGCGTCGCCTTTATCTCTTTCGACGGCCCGCCCGCTGCGGTGACGAGCCGCTTCCACGCCGCCATGGGCCGGGCTTTGGGCGCGGCGGACGTGACGACCGCCCCCTCCACAAGCGCGCATTATCTCGTGCAGGGCCATCTGAGCGCCTGGCCGGGAGAGAAAGGCGTGGCTTTGTCCTGGGTCTGGGACGTGTTCGACGCGCGCCGCGCCCGCGTGCAGCGCATCGAAGACCAGATCGACCTGCGCGCCGCCGGCGCCGATCCATGGGCCGCAGTGGACGACGCGGCGCTTGAGGCCGCGGCCCGCCGCAGCGCGGAGGATCTCGCGGCCTTTCTTACCCACACCCCGCAAGCCCAGTCACAAGGCGCCCGCGCGCCTGTGCGTTGAGCCGCCCGGGCGGTTGTCGCGCTGGATCAGGCTTGCTAAGACGCGCGCGCAGAAGGCGTTGAGGGGCAAGACATGTCGGGTTTCAAAATCCTCGCGGGCAATTCCAACCGCTCCCTCACCGAAGCCATCGCCGCCTATCTCGGCCAGCCGCTCACCCGCTGTCAGGTGCGCCGTTTCGCCGACATGGAGATTTTCGTCGAGATTCAGGAGAACGTGCGCGGCGCGGACGCCTTCATCCTCCAGTCGACCTCGTTCCCGACGAACGACCACCTGATGGAATTGCTCATCATGACGGATGCGCTGCGCCGCGCCTCCGCCAAGCGCATCACCGCCGTCATACCCTATTTCGGCTACGCCCGGCAGGACCGCAAACCCGGCCCGCGCACCCCGATTTCGGCCAAGCTCGTCGCCAATCTCATCACCCGCGCTGGCGCGGACCGCGTGCTGACGGTTGATCTGCACGCCGGCCAGATTCAGGGCTTTTTCGACGTGCCGGTGGACAATCTCTTCGCCGCCCCCGCCATGGTCGCCGACATCAAGGCGCGTCTCGACCTGAAGAACGTCATGGTCGTCTCGCCGGACGTCGGCGGCGTGGTGCGCGCCCGCGCGCTGGCCAAGCGCATCGACGCGCCTCTCTCCATCGTCGACAAGCGCCGTGAGCGCGCCGGCGAGTCGGAAGTGATGAACATCATCGGCGACGTATCGGGCAAGAGCTGCATCCTCGTCGACGACATCGTGGATTCCGGCGGCACTCTGTGCAACGCCGCCGAAGCCCTGCTCGCCAAGGGCGCCAAGGAAGTCTACGCCTACATCACCCATGGCGTGCTCTCGGGCGGCGCCGTGGCCCGCGTCTCGGCCTCCAAGCTCAAGGAGCTGGTGCTCACCGACACGATCGAGCCCACCGCCGCCGTGAAGGTCGCCAAGAACATCCGCGTGATCTCCGTCGCCCCCCTGCTGGGCGAGGCCATCAACCGCACGTTCAAGGAAGAAAGCGTCTCCAGCCTCTTCGACTGAGGCCCCGCCGCTTGCCGCCGGGCCCGGGCCCGGCTATAAGCCCGGCGCGCGCCGCTCCGACACCCCTGGAGGCGAAGGCGCGCTTTTCGTTTGAAAAGGACGACCCAATGGCAGCGACCAAGCAGCTCGCGGCCACGGTGCGTTCCGGGACCGGCAAGGGGGCCGCCCGGAGCATTCGCCGTGAGAACCGCGTACCCGGCGTGATCTATGGCGGCGGCGAAGCGCCCCAGCCGATCAGCCTGGACTACAAGACCATCAACCAGCTCATCTACGCCGGCCACTTCCTCACGACGATTTTCGACGTCGATCTGGGCGGCGGCAAAACTGAGCGCGTGATTCCCCGCGACTACCAGCTCGACGTCGTCCGCGACACGCCGCTGCACGTCGACTTCCTGCGCCTGAAGCCCGGCTCCTCGCTGCGCATCGATGTGCCCCTGCACTTCGTCGGCGCTGACGTCGCCCCCGGCGTGAAGCTCGGCGGCTCGGTGAACTATGTGGTTCACGCCATCGAAATGCGCGTTCCCGCCGACAACATCCCCGCGTCGATCTCCGTCGACCTGAGCGGCATGAACATCGCGGACTCGCTGCACATCTCGGCGGTGAAACTGCCTGAGGGCTGCAAGCCGATCGACCAGCGCGACTTCACGGTCGCCACGATCGTGCCGCCCGCCAAGTCGGATGAGCCGGCGCCCGGCGCTGCGCCGGCTGCGGCCGCCCCCGCCAAGAAGTGATCTGATCCCCTCCCCCGCGTCCGCGCGGGGGAGCCTCTCGGGCAGCAGACGACAGGCTCTGCGCTCCCACGCTCCCGGAGACCGCCGTGCCGCTCTTCGTCGGATTGGGCAATCCCGGCGCGAAATACGCCCGCAACCGCCACAATATCGGCTTCATGGCCATCGACGCCATCGCGCGGGAGTTCAACTTCCCGCCGCTGCGCAAGCGTTTTCAGGGCCTCGCGAGCGAAGGCGCCATCGGCGGCGCCCGCGTGCTGCTCTTGCAGCCGCAAACCTTCATGAATGAATCCGGCGTCTCGGTGGGCGAGGCAGCGCGCTTCTACAAAATCCCGCTCAATGAAATCGTCGCCTTCCACGACGAGCTCGACCTGCCGCCCGGCAAGCTGCGCGTGAAGACCGGCGGCGGCGACGCCGGCCACAACGGCCTGCGCTCCATCACCGCGCATCTGGGCAAAGACTATCGCCGCGTGCGCCTTGGCATCGGCCACCCCGGCGACAAGAACCTCGTCCATTCCTACGTGCTGAATGATTTCGCGAAGTCGGAGGAAGGGTGGGTGAACGCCCTGTGCGACGGGATCGCCCGCAACGCAGGCCTCCTCGCCAAGGGCGACGACGCGAGCTTCCAGAACAAGCTGCATCTGTTCATGGAGGCGGCGGGCTTCGCCGACGTGAAGCGCGTCGGCGAACGCTAGACGCGCCCTGCCCCCACTGGCCGCCAAATGAAAAAGCCCCGCCGGAGCGGGGCTTTTCGCATATCGTGGAGCCTCCAGGCGCGCGTCAGTGCGCGTCGGCCCAGATCTTCTTCTTGGTGAAATGGAGCAGGCCTGTGAACACCACGAGGAAGATCATGACGTTGAGGCCGGTGCGCTTGCGCGCCTCGAGCTTCGGCTCGGCGGCCCACATCAGGAAGGCGGCCACGTCGCGCGAATACTGCTGCATGGTCGCCGGCGAACCGTCCGTATACTCCACCTGACCGTCCGAGAGCGGCTTGGCCATCTTGATCTGGTTGCCCGGGTAATAGGCGTTCCAGTTCGGATCGTCGTCCTTGGTGTAGCCGGTGAGGAGCGCCACGAGATAGTCGACGCCGTGCTCCTGATAGGCGCTGCCCGGGAAAGCGTCGAGGACGAACATGGGGAAGCCGCGCGAATAGGAGCGCGCCTTCGCGATCACCGACAGGTCCGGCGGAGCGGCCCCGTGCACCGCGGCTGCGGCGTCGGTGTTGGCGAACAGCTTGGGGAAGCGATCCGACGGACGCGCAGGCCGCTCGATGGGCTCGCCCTTGTCGTCGTAATCCTTCACCTTGTATTCCGCCGCCAGCGCGCGCACCTGCGCCTCGCTGAATTCAGGACCGCCCGGCTCCATCAGATTGCGGAACGAGAGCAGGTTCATGGAATGGCAAGCGGCGCAGACTTCGCGATAGACCTTGAAGCCGCGCTGCAACTGAGCGCGGTCGAACATGCCGAAGGGACCGGCGAACGACCAGTTGAGGCGCTCGGGCTTCGGGCCGTCGCCGCCGGCCGCCAGAGACGGCGCGGCGGACGCAGCGGCGAGCGCAAGCGCGAGAGCGAGGGACTTGAAGCTTTTCATGGTCATGTCCTTGTCGCCCCTCATTCCGCCGGCTGCAATTTCGCGCCGCCGCGGCTCAGGATCGAGTCCGCGATGGTCGCAGGCACAGGCTTCGGCCGCTCGAACATGCCCAGCAGCGGCATGATCACGAGGAAGAAGGCGAAGTAGTAGAGAGTGAGCAGGCGCGAGGCGAGCACGTATCCGCCTTCCGCAGGCATGGCGCCGAGATAGCCAAGGCCGATGCACGCCAGCACAAAGACCCAGAAGAACACGCGGTACACCGGGCGATAGTTCGCCGAGCGGACCTTGGACGTGTCGAGCCAGGGCAGGAAGGCGAGCACCGCGATCGCGCCGAACATGGCGAGCACGCCGCCGAGCTTCGAGGGGATCGCGCGCAGGATCGCGTAGAACGGCAGGAAGTACCATTCCGGCACGATATGCGCAGGCGTCACCAGCGGATTGGCCTCGATGTAATTGTCCGCATGCCCGAGATAATTGGGCATGTAGAAAATCCACCAGGAGTAGAAGATCAGGAACACGACCACCGCGAAGGAATCCTTTACCGTCGCGAAGGGCGTGAAGGGCAGCGTGTCGCGCTGGACGTTCTTGACGTCGACGCCGGCAGGATTGTTCTGGCCGACCACATGCAGCGCCCACACATGCAGGACCACGACGCCCACGAGCATGAAGGGCAGCAGGTAATGCAGCGCGAAGAAGCGATTGAGCGTCGGATTGTCGACCGAATAACCGCCCCACAGCCAGGTGGTGATCGCCTCGCCGACCAGCGGAATGGCGGAGAAGAGATTGGTGATGACCGTCGCGCCCCAGAAGCTCATCTGGCCCCACGGCAGCACATAGCCCATGAAGGCGGTCGCCATCATGATGAGGAAGATCACGACGCCCAAAATCCACAGCACTTCGCGCGGCGCCTTGTAGGAGCCGTAATAGAGACCGCGGAACATGTGGATATAGACGGCCACGAAGAACATCGAGGCGCCGTTGGCGTGCGAATAGCGCAGGAACCAGCCCCAGTTCACGTCGCGCATGATCTGCTCGACGGACAGGAAGGCGTAATCCACATGCGGCGTGTAATGCATCGCCAGCACGATGCCTGTGATGATCTGCGCGCCGAGCATGAAGCTCAGGATCGCCCCGAAGGTCCACATGTAATTGAGGTTGCGGGGCGTCGGATAGGAAACGAACGACCCATGCATAAGGCCCATGATCGGAAGCCGGCTCTCAAGCCAGCGGCCGACGGCGCTCTGGGGTACGAAGGTGGAAGGTCCGCTCATGTCACGTTCTCATCTGAAGCGTGGTGCGTGAAAGGCGACGCAAGGCGTCAGCCGATCCGCAGCTTGGTGTCGGAAACGAATTCATAGGTCGGCACGGCGAGGTTCAGCGGCGCAGGGCCCTTACGGATGCGTCCCGATGTGTCGTAGTGCGACCCGTGGCAGGGGCAGAACCAGCCGTCATATTCGCCGCGCGCGCCCGGCGCGCCCAGCGGCACGCAGCCCAGATGGGTGCACACGCCCACGACGACGAGCCATTCCGGCTTTTTCACGCGGGCCGCGTCGGCCTGCGGATCGGGCAATTGGGCGAGCGGCGCGGCCACGGCCTCGTCGATCTCCTTCTTCGTGCGGTGACGCACGAACACCGGCTTGCCG
>Ga0315899_10000483_pt1 | contig 47685 bp, 30 predicted proteins | sample LakEriMetagenome_2_FD_203518 | JGI IMG/M metagenome (GOLD analysis project Ga0315899, IMG submission 203518) | Freshwater fungal communities from buoy surface, Lake Erie, Ohio, United States - Buoy 4 MA112 | ecosystem: Environmental > Aquatic > Freshwater > Lake | place: USA: Lake Erie, Ohio...
CTGAGTTTTTGACTCCCGAAAAGTCGGTCGAAATCATGACCGTTCAGCCAGGATTCAACGTTAATGTTTTTGCAGCGGAACCCATGATCGCGCAGCCGATGGCGTTTTGTTGGGATGCTCGCGGACGGATGTGGGTCGCTGAGAATCTAGATTATGAAACTCGTGGATCAGGCTTTGCTAACGACGGCCAGAGCCGTATTTCCATTCTGGAGGATACCGATGGCGACGGCAAAGCAGACTCACGGAAAACCTTTGTCAAAGGAATTCCGTTTCCAGCTGGCATGGCGGTCGGCATGGGGGGGCTGTGGCTTGGGGCTCCACCTAATCTATTGTTTATTCCCGATAAGGACGGCGACGACAAAGCGGATATCGATGATATTCAAGTCCGACTCACCGGTTGGGGTATACGCGATCGCCATGAAACGTTGAACAGCTTTATTTGGGGGCCAGATGGCTGGCTTTACGGACTTCAAGGGTTCGCAACTCCATCGCGGGTCGGCAAACCCAAAGGAAAGGGGCTCGTCCTCTTCGGTAAATCAGAGTACCCCGAGCAAATCGAATTTGATGGCGAGCCCGTTGATATAAACGGGGGCGTTTGGAGATATCATCCCACCAAAGAACGCTTTGAAGTGGTTTCGCACGGATTCAGTAACCCATGGGGGATTGATTACGATGCCAAAGGCCAGTTGTTTATCACGGCATGCGTGATTCCACACTTGTGGCACGTCATTCCTGGAGGCATTTATCATAGGCAAGGGGGTACGCATTTTAACCCGTACGTCTACTCGGATATAAAGACCATCACAGATCACGCACACCAATCAGCTCATGGTGGTGCACGCGTTTATCAAAGCGATGCTTTTCCAAAACAGTATCATGGTCGGATCTTTATGGCCAATATTCATGAGCATGCCGTTCTAACCGACATTCTCGAACCAGCCGGGAGTGGCTACATCGGTCGCGAAGGGGACGATTTCCTATTGGCCAACAATGCGCAATGGATCGGGTTCAGCGTCGAGGTGGGACCCAGGGGCGATGTTTATGTTCTAGATTGGCATGATGCAGACATCTGTGGAAAAGAAGTTCTTAACAAAGATACAGGTCGCATTTTTCGAATTGCTCCTGAAAAATCGAATGCCAAGAGCTTTCCCCATCGAAATGACGATCTCGAAAAGCTCGATGATAAAGCACTAGCCGGCATGCAATATGTCGAAAGTGTTTGGCATGCCACGCGTGCTCGCATCATTCTGCAGCATCGCGCATTGAGCCGTGAGATTGATCCCGTTGCGGTTAGAGTTATCCGAGACCAGTTGAACAACCATGCCAACGTGGACTACCGCTTGAGAGCCCTTTGGACTCTTCATGCCATTCAACAGATCTCATCTGAGCAGCTGCTTGAATTGCTCGATGATAAGGCTCCGCATATTAGGGCTTGGGCTGTGCAGCTTCTTTGTGAAGATCTCAATCCACCGCAAGCAGCTTTAGTCAAATTCGTACAGCTGGCCAAGCAGGACCCTTCGCCTGTTGTGCGTCTTTATCTTGCTAGCGCCATGCAGAGAATTCCAACCGAGCATCGCTGGACAATTGCTGAGGGTTTAACACAACATGAGGCTGACGCGGACGATCACAATTTACCCAAGATGATTTGGTTCGCGATGGAGGGTTTAGTCGCTTCGGATCCAGCCCTAGGACTGGAGATCGCGAGTCGGAGTCGGCTGCCATTGGTGACTAGGCACTCCGCTCGTCGAGTGGGTGATTCGGGACAATTTGACCTCATCGCCGCAGCATTAACCAAGTCAGCTACCCCGCAACGCGAACAGCTTCTACTGGGTATGCGAGACGCAATGGAAGGCCGTTTCGATGTCGCTCCCCCCAAGGGCTGGACAGCTCTAGCGAGTAAGCTAGATGGCATGTCCAAAAGCGAGCGGGAAATTTTCCAATCCATCACACAGCAGTTTGGTGATTCCGAAACCGCCAAGCAGATGATCGCCCTTTTGAAGGACTCCAAAGGGTCGATCGAAGAACGACGTAAAGCGATTCAAATTCTCGCCGGTCAAAAGCGAGATGAGCTAAGGCGAGAGTTACGGAGTTTAATGGAACAAAAAGATCTACGACGAGATGCCATTCGAGCCTTGAGTTCGTTTGACGATCTTGATATCGCTCGCAGATTGATTGAGCAATACCCCAAGCTCGAACCAGACGAACGTGCGGATGTCATTAACTCGCTAGCATCGCGATCTTCGTATGGTCGTGAGTTAACCTCTGCGCTTCGAGATGGCAAAATTGAGAAAAAAGATATACCTGCCCATTTAGCGAGAGTTTTGCGTCGTATGGTTGGCAACTCTTTCGTGGATGTATGGGGCCCCATCGATGAACTCAGCGCTGACAAAGATGTCCTCTTCGAAAAGTATCGAAAACTGTTTCACGAACGCAGCTTAGCCCAAGCGGATGCGAGCAAAGGGCGAGCAATCTTCAATAAAGTCTGTGCATCGTGCCACAAGATTTACGGCGAGGGAGGGCTCGTCGGCCCCGATATCACAGGAGCCAATCGATCGAATTTAGAGTATCTGCTCAGCAACATTATCACCCCGAGCGCTGTGATCCAAGACGCATACCAAATGCAGTTGATCCTAACGCAAGATGGGCGAATCTACTCGGGAATACCAGCAGAAGAAAATGATCGACAGCTCAAGCTCAGGGTCGCAGATCAACCCGAGCCAGTTGCGATCCCCGTTTCCGAAATCGAATCGCGACAAACGTCTAGCATGTCGATGATGCCGGATGGATTGCTGGCGACGTTATCCGATCAGGAAGCACTCGACCTAATGCGATACTTGCAATCGGTCGAGCAAGTTGCCTTAACTAATAAGCCGTAGGCAATAATACGTCATGTCATCCGAATCGACCGAACCGAATAGCACGAAGCGGCTCGCATCACTAGATCAGTTTCGTGGCTACACTGTTCTCGGCATGATGCTGGTTAATTTCTTGGGTGCCTACAGTGCGTGCCCTAGAATTCTCAAGCACACTAACGATTACTGCAGTTACGCCGATACCATCATGCCCCACTTCTTTTTTGCTGTGGGGTTTGCGATGCGGCTGACTTATGGTCGCAAGTATTTTCCCGCGGATGGTTGGCATGCGGCCAATCGCATGGTCCGTCGCATTCTGGGGCTACTGTTAGTCTCCTTTTTGGTCTATCACGCCTCCGTGCCGGCCAAGACGTGGGACGAGTTTGTGGAGCTCGGTTGGTGGGGTGTTGTCGCCACTCCGCTCAAGCGAGAGTGGTTTCAAACCTTGACTCATATCGCGGTAACATCGCTTTGGATTCTGCCGGTTGTGCCGTTACGAAGTTCGATCCGTTGGGGATGGTTAGCGGTATCGGCTTCGCTGCATGCGATTCTGTCGTATTGGTTTAATTTTGAGTGGGTTCACACATCGCCAGGTGCAATTGATGGAGGCCCGCTTGGTTTTTTGAGTTGGGCGATTCCAACACTCCTAGGCACAATTGCATGCGATTGGTACCTCGAACAAACTTCAGTGAAAGCTGCGACCAAAAAGGCTATTTGGTGCGCGCTGGCCTTCATGCTCTCTGGGTACGTGCTTTCCTGCGGGACCCGATTTTACGACGTCCAGGGAAAGGACTCTGCGGTCGACGCAGGGGGGGGCCCACCTCAAAAGCTTGCGACAAACCCCGTCATACCGACCGCCGATCAGTTGGAGGAGTGGATAATGAGGCCGATTGGTTCCCGATTTGCGGAGTTGCCTCTTTTTCCTCCGCCGAATGCCGACCAGCGCAAGTGGAACTACTGGATGATGTGTCAAAAGGCAGGTTCGATCTCGTACCAGATTTTTGCCGCTGGGCTTTCATTAGCACTGTTTAACTTGTTCTTTCTGATCAACGACTTTTGGGGCAGGCAGCTACAGCTTTTTCGAACCTTTGGGACCAACGCGCTGATTGTGTATGTTTTGCATGGGATAGTGATTGACGCGGTCAGGCCATTTGTTCCGAAAGACGCACCCATTTGGTACGTGCTTTGTGCGATGGTTACTTTCTTCATCGTAAGTTGGGTTGTTATGCGGCATTTCGAGCGGCAAAAGGTGTTCTTTCGGGTGTGAATGGTCCCTAAATCAGCAATAGACTGCTTGAAAGGGGATGCAGGTCGATTTACAACAATGCTTTCGATTTCGAGGTTAACTGGCCTGGGGCGAAACGATCGGCTAAACCGCCACGTCCTCAGCGTCAAAAATTATCCCGGAACGCGTTAACATCCCACCTCCCATCAACCCACAAAACAGCTTCATGACGGGTACCACTGGATTAGATAGCGGCCTAGTAACTAAAGACAATGTGGCAAAACTTTTGGATCTGGCTTTAGATGCCGGCGAAGGCTTGTTGCGGCTCACCCCGACATGGGTGCCTCGAAGCTTTTTGCATCCTGGACGACGAATTAAACTGCATCCTGGAGATTTGTATGCGTTCGGTGCCAACCGCGGCGGTATCGACGAACGTTGGTTTTCGTCTACCACCGAAGCTGCCAACGAAGGTCGTGTTTGGCACGAAGGTTTGAGTTTCTGTCTCTTCGAGGGCAAGAAGTTTCTTCTCAAGGACGCAGTAGCAGAACTCGGTAATCGATTAGTCGGCAGCTCGATTTTCAGCAAATACAATCGCTGGCCTGTCTATTCCAAGTTCTTTGATAACATGGGGCCTATTCCTCACCACATGCATCAATCTCAGGAAGATGCCAAACTGGTAGGTCAGGAAGGCAAGCCAGAGAGTTATTATTTCCCACCTCAGTATAACAACGTTGATAACAACTTCTGTTATACGTTCATGGGACTGGAACCTGGCACCAGCAAAGAGGATCTACGACGATGCCTCGAAAACTGGAACAAAGGGGATAACGGGATTCTCGATTTGTCGAGAGCTTATCGGCTCAAACGGGGCACTGGTTGGTTGATTCCACCAGGAGTTTTGCACGCACCTGGATCATTGTGCACCTACGAGCCACAGTGGGGTAGCGATGTGTTCGGAATGTTCCAATCGATCGTTGAGGGGCGTTACGTACCGTGGTCTCTCCTCGTCAAAGATATGCCTCAGGAAAAGCATCAAGATCTCGACTTTATCATCGGTCAACTCGACTGGGAAAAGAATGTCGATACTCACTTCAAAGATGCCAATTACATCGAGCCGATCGTTGACACCGCCAAGTCTGGCGCTGGGTATACAGACAAATGGATTGTCTACGGCTCCATCGATGGGCAACAACTTTTTAGTGCAAAAGAATTGACCGTTGAACCAGGCGCAAAGTGTATTCTCAAGGATGGTGCCACCAGTGGTTGGATCACGGTTCAAGGCAAGGGGCGAATGGGCAAGCTCGCTCTCCAAACTCCTGCCATGATCCGATTTGGTGAGAACACCGAGGATGAAGTCTTCATTTCGCACGAAGCAGCTGTGCGTGGTGTCGAGATCGAAAACACGGGCAGCGAACCGCTGGTCGGGCTACGTTACTTCGGTCCTGATGCCCACACCAACATGCCCAAGAACGGTGCTTGGAAGAATCAATAGTTAACCGGACGCGAGCGCGTGCCGGCTGATCAGCCGCCAGGGCGCTAGCCCACGGTTAACATCCCTACCCATTTCCTTTACCTCCTCCCATTCAGTTGAGTAACTCATGTCAAAGTTAAAGCTTCATAACGCCATGTGGCCAGGTTTGGTCGGCAAAGGGGATGGTCCCGATCAAGAGCCACCGATTAGCCTAGAGCACATGCTCGAACTAACGGCCGCAGCCAACGTTAATGGTCAAAAGTTTGATGGCATCGACTACTTCCTCTTTTTGCCGCATACCGATCCGACGGCTTCTGACGCGGAGCTAACAAAGATCGCGGACAAAATCGCCAGCTACGGATTTTCGGTTGGCTCTTTGGTTGCACCGGTCTGGGGTGGAACAGTCGGCGACTCCGCGATGGGTGACGAAACATCGCGAGCAAAGTTCCTTGACGCTGTTCGTATGGCTTGCCGAATCGCACGGGTTTTCGAAAACCACGGTATTCGCAAATATGGTGTGATTCGAATCGACAGCGCTGAGTTCGGTATTGAGAAATGGAAAGCCGACAAGGTTGGCAACACTAAGAAGATCGTTGAGACCTTTAAAGAAGCAGCCAAGATCGCACGTGACTCCGGACAACGCCTGGCAGCCGAAGGGGAGATTTGCTGGGCTGGTATGCATAGCTGGCGAGACATGCTCGATGTGCTCGAAGGGGTTGGCATGCCCGAGACGCTTGGCTTCCAAGCGGACTTGGCCCACACCTATTTGTACCTCCTCGGATACAACGCACCTGAGTACGCGCTACTAAAAGATGGTTATTCGCAAGACGAGTTCTATGCTGCCTACGAAGCCATGACCGACAAGCTTCGACCATGGACCATCGATTTCCACGTGGCGCAAAACGACGGTCACGTCCATGGCGCAGGCTCGCACGACAAGACCGGAAAGCACTGTCCAGCCGATGATCCAAATGGAAAACTGGACATTGTTCGTTGCTCCAAGTTCTGGCTCAAGGATGCCGCCGCACGTGGAATTCAGCACATTTGCTGGGATGGCTGCATGTTCCCGAACGCTACACTCGAAAAGCCTGATACCTGGAATAACATTCTAAGCGTAATGACCAAGGTCCGTGACTCGATGAGCAACGGCTGATTCTGGCCTAGCGAAAACGTTGTAGTCACCTCGACATGTACTTAGTCGCTCATAACAAGCCGCTGCACCGGCGGCTTATCCCCACCACTGGCTCATAATTTAACTTGCCCCTAATTTAACTGGCTTTAAATTTTCGGCCTCACACCTCTTAGAGTTGGAACACAACAATGAAAGAACTACGAATTGGTATGATTGGCTACGGATTCATGGGTAAAGCCCACTCGAATGCGTATGCCCAAGCGTGTCACTTTTTCCCATCAGAATACAAGCCTGTCTGAAAGCTCTGTGCGCACGAAACGCTGAGAAAGCCGCCAAGTTTGCAGCAACATGGGGCTATGAGTCTATTGAGACCGATTGGCGAAAGCTATTAGCTCGCGACGACATCGATGCGGTCGACATTTGCACACCTAACAATATTCACAAAGAGATCGCCATCGAAGCAGCCAAAGCTGGCAAGATGATTCTTTGCGAAAAACCTCTCGCGATGAATGCAGAGGAGGGCGAAGAGATGTGCCAAGCGGTCGAGAAGGCCGGTGTTCCCAACATGGTTTGGTACAACTACCGTCGAATCCCTGCGGTAACGTTGGCAAAGCAAATTATTGATTCCGGCAAACTGGGACGCATTTTCCATTATCGCGCCAACTTTTTGCAGGACTGGACAATCAACGCAGATGTTCCTCAAGGGGGAACTGCTACATGGCGGCTCGACGTCGAAGCGGCTGGTAGCGGCGTGACCGGTGACCTGTTGGCACACTGTATCGACACCGCTATCTGGTTGAACGGTTCCATCAAAGATGTTTCCGCTGTAACCGAGACTTTCGTAAAGGAACGCGTTCACGCTCTGACCGGTCAAAAGCAACCCGTCGGGATCGATGATGCGTGTTCGTTCTTCTGCCACTTCAACAATGGATCGCTCGGCTTATTCGAATCGACCCGATATGCTCGTGGGCATAAAGCGCTGTACACGTTGGAGATCAACGGTGAACATGCAAGTATCGCTTGGGATCTACATGATCTACATAGGCTCAAGTATTTCGATCACTCTGATGAGTCCATCGTGCGAGGCTGGAGAAGCGTTCACGTTTCCGACGGTGATCAGCCTTACATGGGTAACTGGTGGGTTCCGGGCCTTCAAATCGGTTACGAGCATTCGTTTATTCACCAAGTCGCAGACTTTCTCAAGAGTCTCGAAACGGGTGAACCTGCTCATCCGACCTTCCGTGACGCACTCGAAACCCAAAAGGTTTGCGATGCCGTGCTAGCTAGCGCTGCAAACCGCCAATGGGCTGACGTCTAGAATCGATGCGACTAGAATGACTCGACTGTTACTGGCTATCGAATCTACGTGTGATGAGACCGCAGCAGCCGTTATCACACGCGATGGCCAGATTTTGGGCCAATCCATTGCTACGCAAGAGGATTTGCATCAACGCTTTTCAGGGGTCGTACCCGAAATTGCTGCTCGCGCACATCTCGAGCGAATGATTCCGGTTGTCGATTCCGCTATCAAGCAATCGGGAGTCCAACCCAAAGACCTAGAAGCAATCGCTGTGGCCACCCATCCTGGATTGCCAGGTTCGTTGATTGTTGGATTAGCCACGGCCAAAGGGCTGGCATTAGCATGGCAGAAGCCGATCGTCGGAATCAATCACGTCCAAGCACATATCTACGCGTGTGGTCTGGGGCGATCAACATCGATCTACCCCTGTATTGGTTTCGTCGTGAGCGGTGGCCACACCAGTTTGTATAAGTGCGAAACAGCCATGGATTGGGAGTACTTGGGTGGCACCATCGACGATGCGGCCGGTGAGTGTTTTGACAAGGTAGCCGTCATGCTGGGGCTTCCCTTTCCAGGTGGTCCAGAGCTGTCCAAGCTGGCAAAGACTGGTGACCCCAAGTCAATCGCATTTCCTCGACCCTTGCTAGATGACAAGTCTCGCTTGGAGTTCAGCTTTTCAGGGCTGAAGACTGCAGTGAGGTACCACTTAGCGGGAACGGGCAAGCAGGATTGGAACGAGATCGACCTAGCTCCACAAGACAAAGCCAATGTTGCGGCATCGTTTGAACAAGCGGTGGTCGACTGTTTGGTTGGAAAATGTATGCAGGCGGTTCGGCGGACCGGTCTTCAGCGAGTATGCGTAGGTGGAGGAGTGGCTGCGAACTCGGTATTCCGTTCGCAGTTACAGTCAGCCTGTGAAGCCATGGGGTGCGAGGTAATTTTTGCACCACGGGAGTTGTGCACCGACAACGCCGCGATGGGAGCGCTGGCCTGGGAGCGAATCGACCGTGGCGATTTCGATGATTTAACTTTGGATGTCCAACCCGGCCTCATCAGGCCGAGTAAATTAAAATGAAAGCGGTACGGGCGCAAGCCCTCCGGTAAGGCGCCAACTGGGCGATCGCCTAACTACTCCTCAGGGAACGCACCGTATGGCTTGCGCCCTTACGCTTCTATCTGATTCGCCTCGCGAATCACCCCGCCGTATTCGCCGTCAAGAACGTCTTCCAAGATTCATATCTCGGATCCTTTAACGTTACAGCAATCCCCGGATTGGTGTTGGGACGAATCGGGGTTGTTAAGAGTCGCATGTTCGCTTCAGCAGGTGTGCGTCCCCCCTTACGACTATTGCAACCTAAACAGGAGCAAACCACGTTCTCCCAGGTCGTCTTACCACCTTGCGATCGCGGCGTCACGTGATCCAAACTTAGTTGACTCATAGGTTTGGTTTGTCCGCAGTATTGGCAACGGTAACCATCGCGTGCGAACAACGTTTTGCGATTGAATCGGACCGTCGACTTTGGGAGGCGATCGAACAAGACCAATCGAACAATACGAGGAACTTGTAACTCTCTCGTTGGGGTTCGCAAGTAATCCTCGCCGTCCTGTTTCTCAAGCGACTTGAGTTCGGAAAGCTCACACCAGCTCTCGAAATCGTAGTTGCAATACTGATCATCCTCGATGGTGATGACCTCAGCACACCCCCGATAGAGAAGGGTCATTGCTCGCCGAACGTCAACGACGCGAACCGCCATGTAGAATCTGTTCAAAACCAAAACACTACAATCTAACGCAGAGACATCAATCACCCTGATCCTCCCGGTTGTGCAAAACGCTACAAACGAACCTTGTTGACTCTTCGTTTCCAAGGTCCTGATAACTGGCGTCGGACAACCTACGCCCCATCATCAAAATTGTGCCGCGAACTTCCTAAGCACAAAGCGCAACCAAGATCGCAATCGCAGTTGCGCTATGGGCTGAGGAACACACCGTTCCTTAATGATACCGCACCGCGAATCACGTTACCAACTGCGGAAAAGAAATCTTATCAAATTGACCAGAAATTCACGCCGACTCGGCAAGTGCCTTTTCGATCGCCGACCGAAGCTTTTTCGGGTTGGTCATCGGGCTGTAGCGGTCCACCACGCGACCGCTTCGATCAACCAAAAACTTGGTAAAGTTCCACTTGATGGATTCGCTCCCAAACAAACCTCTGCTAGCATTCTTCAAAAGTTGGAAGACGGGATGGGTCTTCGGGCCATTGACCTCCACCTTGGCAAACAGATCAAACGTCACGTTATAATTTAGAGAGCAGAACTCGCGAATCTCCGCATCGGTGCCTGGCTCCTGCATGCCGAATTGGTTGCAAGGAAACCCCAAAACCGAGAAACCTCGGTCACCAAACTCTTCTTGTAGAGCCTGCAGATCGTTGTACTGAGGCGTGAAACCACATTTGCTCGCGAGATTAACGATCAGCAGAACTCGGCCTCGGTATTGTTCCAGCGATACTTCTTGCCCGTCATTCGATCGAGCATTGAGTGAATAGATTGTTTCTGCCATCTGACCTAAACACCTACCAATTCAGGAGATTGGGTCATCGGGGCCATGTCATGAATGAACTTGCTCGGAAGACCCAAGTCCGGCAACAACTGCTTGCACGTAATGCGAGACGATTCGTAAATCACAGGCAGCCCGCTACCCGGGTGAGTGCCTCCGCCGACAAGATACACGCCGTCGAGTTCCTCGAACTTGTTATGAGGTCTTAGGTGCAACATCTGTCCGAGGTTGTGTGCGAGGTTAAAGGTCGCGCCGCGGAACACATGGAAATCGCTCTTCCAATTCGCGGGAGTGCAAACCTTTTCATAAACGATTCGATTACGAATATCGTGATATCCGAGGGACTCCATTTTTTTCAACGTTACTTCGCGGTACATGGCTGTCTGAGCAGCATCCCAATGAGTCTTCTCACTTAGATGAGGTACGGGCACCAGGACGTAGAGCGCACTCTTTCCCTTTGGAGCCAGCGAATCATCCGTGACGCATGGGTTCTGAATGTAAATGGACGGATCCGAGGGAAGTACTTTGGTTTGCTCGATCTCGTGCAGATTCTTTTGGTAATCTTTGGCTATGTAAATGGTGTGGTGTTGTTCTTCGGGGTAGGCTCCGTCCACGCCAAGATACATCATAAAAGTTGAACAGGAGTACTGTTTCTTTTCTAGATTGTTGTCAGACCACCGCTTTCTTAGATGAGATGGAACAAGCGTCTTCATGGCATGTGCAAAATCAGCATTGATGACGATGGCATCGCAGTCATAAGTTCCATGGTCCGTTACCACTTGTTTCACTCGGCGTCCGTCGAACTCAAGCCGCGTGACCGGTTCGTTGATCTTGACCTGACAGCCCATTTCTTCCGCGATTTCGGCCATGCGTTCGCTGACTCGTCCGCATCCTCCGTACGGATGATAAACACCATATTCATACTCGAGAAACGACAGTATCGAGAACAAGCTCGGGCAACGGAATGGAGACATCCCTAAGTACTTCGCTTGGAATGAAAATGCTATGACCAACCGAGGGTCCTTGAAGAAACTCTCCAGGTCATGTCCGAGTGACTTCCAGGGTTTCACGTAGGGAGCCGCAGCAGCAAGAGACGGCCGCAGCAAGTCGAGCATGCTATTGAACGGTGACTCCAGAATCGGCCGAAACTTTTCAAGCTTAGTCCGGTTCTGATCCATATACCGCTTGACCGCCCCCTTATCCGCAGGCGAAAGGGCGGTAACCTGTCGGTCCATCTCATCCAGATTGGGGCAGCAATCCAGTTTGCCACCCGCACCAAATGCGATCCTGTACTGAGGATCCAGCCGCTTCATCGGAATTTCTTGGTCGATGTCCCGACCGACCGACTGGAAGATTTCCTTTAGAATTCGAGGGTACAAGTAAAACGTTGGGCCTGTATCAAACGAGAACCCCTCGGCGCGAAGGGTAGCACAGCGTCCCCCAACCTGCGGCCGAGCCTCAAGGACTGTCACATTTGCTCCGGCGTGCGCACATTGCAATGCTGCCGCCAAGCCGCCAGGGCCAGCCCCGATGATGACCACTCGTTTGTTTCGCATAATTTACGGTTGCACTTCGTGTATGGCTGCAATTCTAGTTTAAATGTATCCTTCCAGAGGTATGTTATAGCCGATTGGCAAGCATCGGGACTCCCCTGCCTTATACTCGGAACAAGAAACCTCGTTTCAACCATATTCTCGATTGATCGATTAAAACGGTATTCAGGATGACCACAGCCAAATCAATTCAAGCGGTCGTTGCCATGGCGAATAATGGCACGATAGGTCGAGAGGGTGCCTTGCCATGGCATTTACGTGCGGATTTGCAACTCTTCCGCCGTTTAACGATGGGACATGCTCTCCTAATGGGACGGAAAACCTACGAATCCATCGGTAAACCCTTGCCCGGCCGCGAAACGTTCGTATTGACCAAGCAGCCTAATCTAGAAATTACCGGAGTCAAAACGATTCAAACCATCGATGAGGCCTATGGACAGATTGGATCCAAAGTTCTCTTCGTAGTCGGTGGAGCAGAAATTTACCGACAACTCTTGCCAGTCTGCCAAGTCGTTCATTTAACAAGAGTTCTTGCGGAGCCAATCGGCGATGCAAAACTAAGTCCGATCGATTTGAGAAATTATCGATGTACGGAACAGATGTACCTGCCGGCCAACGCTGAGAACGATTGGCCATCGGTCTACCAACGTTGGCAAAAGTAAGCAGTACCCACGAAACCGAAGTTTGTATTGCTAATGCTTACCTGAAGTCAACTGGCAATCGGCACCGTTGCTCGCCGGCCCAGTAAATCAGCCAATTTCTATGGTTGTCTAAAACTAACACCGGCACACTCGCCCTTGAACGACGCGAAACTCGGCCGAGAGTGACAAACCTACAATTAACCAACAATGTCCAGCGCAAGCGGAACGCTACTGACCGAATCAAAACCGGCCAATAGCGAGACACAACGAGTTCGATTTTACAGAGAATCGAGTCGTGATTCGAGTTTCGATCGTGGTGGTACGCCTTGCATGCGATCAACAATCTCGCCATCCTTGAAGAGGAGCAACGTTGGGATCGCACTGATGCCGTACTGCTGCGCTAAACCAGATTGCTCGTCTACGTTGACCTTGCCAATCTTGACCTTGCCATCGTACTTGACTGCCAATTCGTCAATCAACGGGGCAATCTGCCGACAGGGTCCGCACCAAGTAGCCCAAAAGTCAACAAGTACTGGTACAGATGACTTGAGAACATCGGTCTCAAAGGCATCTTCTGTGAATTCCGCTGCGTGTCCCATATCGTAGAACCTTTCGTGTTTCCTGACGTAGCTAATGCCCGAAGAGTGTCAAATCCTCCAGGCTGGAAGACGCAATACTGTAGAGCACAATCTGTGCCAAGCCAAGGGTCTAGCAGACTGCTTCCGGCAAATAGCGAGCCAAGCTGACATCTCAGTTTGCGATGTTATTCTTGATACGGTGCGAGGCATGCCGTAACTGCGCCGAGCCCTGTTACGGCATACTAGAGTTTTTTCAATGCCTGCGGCAGACGCATGAAAATCTATCGTCCGGAAACCTCGATTTTCACACTGCCGGAGTGACTGTTAAACTCTGGCGCATACATCGATTGTATCGTTGCCATGCCTGAGGGATACTCTCCCGCATGCTGAACGCGAACCGAGTACTCGAATACATAATTCCCTTTCGGCAAATAATCGATAAAGAAGTGGCTCGCGGTATCACGAGTGCTCTCGTAATAGCCAAATCCATCTCGGAATCGATATCCGCTCAACACATTGACAGGCTCGGTACCACTACCTCGATGATCCTTTAAGTGGACAAACTCCATATCGCGGTCCGTCCTCAAAACAAGCCGACACACCAGCTCATCTCCCACTTGAACCGGCCCATTGAGAGCCTCGAGAACCTCCCCTGACTTGGTCCGCACTTTACGATAAAGGGCTTTCTCTAGCTTGAGTGGTGTTCCGTCATGCGGAGTGATCTTGCTAATGTCCTCGAGGTATTGCCAATGAATGCTACCCCAGCTAACTCCTTCATCGCTCTTAGTGACCTTGATCTTACCAAACTCTGGTTTAATCTCAGTTCGCAAGAATCGCTGTTCGTAGAAACCGGTTCCTGCCTCGACGTTTTCCGGCTTGATGACTACACCTGCTAACTGGACCTCAACCAACGCGTCCGACGCCAACCAATTGTTGCCCCGAAGCAGCAACGCATAGATGGCATCAGCCGTCGATTTGGTAGTCTTCCAAGCCTGAGTTTGCTTTTGTTTGAGCAACCAAACTTTGCATTCGTTAACGGCCTTCTCGTCTTTGGCAACTTCATCAAACATTTCGATCAAGATTGCTTGTGTCTCGATCGGAGCATGATACCACCACCATGCGGTCTGGCTGCCTTCCCAGAACATCCCTAGCTCTTCATCAGTCTTAGAAAACTCAACCACGCTTTTCACGATCTGGCCAGGTATGGTCTCATCACCAAGCCGATTTAAGCCAATCGCAAGCTGTGCTTGGTTTTGTCTCGGTTGATTTAACCAGTACTTGCTCGCTTGTCTCTTCCAGTATTCGATCGCAACTCGATGCTCTTCAGGCATTGGAGCCTCCTCTAAGAAGAAGCTTCTCCCGTAGAAGTAGAGGCAAATCGTAGACGAAAGATGATCGGCCTCGGGATCTTTGCTGTTTGCCAAGATCCAACGATACTTTTCATCGATCCATGCATCCAACCTAGCAATGGTTCGAAGCGCTGGTGACGTGTCGATATCAACCCCGAGATGCCTGAGTCGTCCATAACCGGTCATAACGTATAGTGTTAAGTATTCATTGTCCGGGCCCCCTGGAAACCAAGGGAACATGCCGTTCTCACGTTGCATCTCCAGCAGTCTATTTTGTGCACGGATAATCTCACTATTGAGTCGACCGTCATCAAACAGAACCCCCACGTCTCGTCTCGCTTGTGATTCACTCTTTGCAGCCCGAAGCCATGGAGTCTCTTCGATCATGACCCCTTTGAGATCCTGATTCTTTTCTAAAGGTGAATCGAGCGCCTCTGGCTGAATGTTTTTCCATGTGTCGAAGATTCGACGAATTTTGGGATCACTATTGGCAATATGGCGAGCCAAAACGTTGGAGTACATGCGGTTGAAGGTTTGTTCACTGCATTCATGTTGATACTCCATCAAGTAGGGAAGGGCTAACACCGCATACCAAGCTGGTTGCGAAACCATTTGTAAGGTTAATGACTCATGTTTAATGGAGTCTGATCCAGCAGATGCCAACAACTTTGTAAACTCGAAGTCCTTGGTTTGTTTGCCCCGAATCGGTAACGGTATCGACTCCGTAACCAAGATCCTCTTGGACAGGACTGGCAATATCCCTTCTTCGCCGTCACTGGTCTTGTCTGTTCCGCCAACAGCCTTGTAAAGTACCGGTGCGGAGCCATCCGGAACCTGCAATCGCCAAGCAAACGATTTCGACTCGCCTGCCCCCAATTCGAAAGCTTTCTCTCTGTTGAGGTTGGCAAAAGCGTCATCAACCGATCGAGTCCCACTGACATCAAACAGCTGCAGCGCAACCATGCCTGATTGCTTTTCAGCGGATGAGTTGCTCACCTTGACAGTGAACTCAATGATGTCTCCCTCTCGCAAGAAACGAGGAGGGTTAGGTTGAACCATGATATCCTTTGATGTAATGACTTTATTCTCAAGAAACCCTGCTCGCAGCTCGGTGTCGTGAGCGAATGCCATAAAACGCCAAGTCGTCAGGGCTTCCGGCATAGTGAATTCGATTTCATAAACGCCGTCCGTTTTTGCAACGACATGCGGAAAGAAGAACGCGAGTTCATTGAGGTTCTTTCTCGGAGCGACTTTTCCAAGATCAACTTTGGATTGCTGACCTGTTGCCTCAGCTGAGCCGCCCCCACCTTCAGGCGCGGCGGCGAATAACCCTATTGCGTTTCTCCCACGCGCCGCCGATTTCATCATAGGTGCACCTGGCATCCCCTCCATTCCTCCCATGCCAGCGGGCGCTGCGTCCGTCATCATCGCTTCAGCAGCCATAGCAGGGGTTGGGTCACCAAAACCGCCACCAAATCCACCAACCCCGCCAAACATTCTGCCTCTTCGAGCCATTCCCATACCACCGAAGTAAAGAGATATCTCTGGGTCAAAAGAACGATAGCTTGCTGGAACAGGAAGATACTGCTGTATAAACTGACCATCTACATAGTTGAGGGACTCACCAAAGTTCGAAAAGGTGAGATTTCCCCATCTGTAGTTTGTTCGAAACACTCCAAAGCTGCTTCGCCAATAGTGTGGCAAGTAAGCGTCGAGTGATGCGTCATACATACCTGCAACCAACTCACTAACCGCCTTTGTTGCCTTGGGCCCCTCGACGATCAACCGTACTTTGTCTTTTGCACCAGGCTCAAGTTTGGACGTAAAGTACTCGGTCTTTATCTTGAGTTCTTTGTTCGTCCAAGGAACATCGATCATACGTTGTTCGATGTAGCTGTTATTCTCTCGAACAAATAAAACCCTCAATGATAAACCACCACGCATATCCTCCGTAATCTTCTGCTCAATGCTAGTTTGCGTTACATCAGGTTTGGTCCAAAAGCTTTGCAGCACCTTGTTCCCGACCGATAGCTCTACAAAAGCTTGCCCCTTGTCGTATCCCGTCCCCCAGAGTGCAGTAAAGGTATCGCCAGGCTCGACACTCCACTTCGGTGCAACAAGCAGATTAGTAATTTTGATTCCTAGACTTTTTTTGGTTGGATCGACAACCTTAAAGTTAAGGACCGAGGTAACCGGCTTACCGAAACGGTCTTGAGTCTCAACCAGAGCTCGGTAAATCCCTTGCCCCAGTTTCCATTCTTGTACGCTGGCTCCCGAATCATCGGTCTCGAACCCTCGCTCTTCGATCAAGGAGTCGGTTTCCCAGGAAGCGACGTTACCAGGATCAACCGGAGCGGGAACCGCGGAGGCGTTTCCGCCCCCCTTTGCCATGCGACCACGTCTTACGACTGGTCGGGCGACACCGAGCAAATCTGGGCGAATGACAGACGCGGGTTGTTTAAGTGAGAAGATTTTTATCTTCCCAGACGCGGCGACACCATTTCCACTAAGCGATGTGGTACTTAGCGCTAGTTTGACCGGTGTTCCGGCTATGTTCCAATCCGAAGTTGTTACGTTGGCCTGCAAGGCAACGTAGCCAACCGTGACCGATGAAGTGCTCGAACGAGTCTCTCCCGTCGTGTCGGTTACATCAACCGTAATACTGTAATGGAATTGGGGATTGTCACTCTCGTTTACCGAGCGATCTGGTTTTGCGTTAAATACAACTTTGAATGTGCCATCTGGTTCACTTTGCAAAACACCGTGAGCAATTTCCTGAGCCGCACCAGCGTTTGGAGGAATTCGCCAAGGGAAACAGTAGCTGAACCAAACAGGCCAACGTACCGAACGGGAAACGCGATAGCTTACCTTGGCCCCTTGGATAGGCATGCCTGTATAGCTTAAGGCCTTGCCAATAACAGCAACATCTTCGTTCAGCTTGGGGGACTCTTTTGGCGAATCCAAGGTAACTTCAAACTTTGGTCGCTTGTACTCTTCGACCTGGACGCCGGTCGTCTGGATTCCATTAACCGAGATCGACATTTGCCCTGTACCGCGGTCTCTAGGGGTGTCGAGCGTTCCACTAAAGCTGCCAAAATCGTTTGATTTGAGGGCTTTTGTTTCAATCACTTGTCCATTGATATCGCGAAATTCTACGCTGACATTTTGGTTGGACAGCGTGTTGTATTTGTTATTTGCTTGATCGACCGACAATACGATACCTTTAAAGTGGACTGTTTGCCCTGGACGATACAACGACCGATCGGTGAACATCGTGTACTGAACGTGGGCCATCTGCGCAGGTTGAGCTTGACCGGTGTAGGCAAAATCGCGTGCGGCGATCAATTGCCCTTTCGATTCTGCCAGGATCAATACAGCTTGATTGACCATCGTAAAAGAGAAACGTCCATCGGCCTTAGACTTCGTCGATGTTTCCCTTATGCTGTTATTCTGATGATCGACTGTGAAGGCCCGGATGGTGGCATCGGCGATCGGAGTACCTGATTTGCTATCTAGCAAAAAGCCATCGACGACTCCATAGTTGGTGTTCTGATCGACTACAAGAGACAATCGCGAGACCCATACTGGAGCCATCGACATGACATTTTCGTCGGCACTAAAGCTGGCGTTAGTGCTCGAAAGCAAAAAATAGAAACCAGGCTTCAGCGAATGCGGTACGACCACATCTTGCGTAGCATCTTGGAAGTCTTCGGTCGAAACCAGATCCGAGCTCCATTCGAAGGCGGGCTTTCCATTCTTTAACGAATTCCATTCATCACCGATAAGATAGTTAGGTGATGAGCGAAACTGTTTGAACCTTGCTAACCAATCTGCTTTATGCAGGCGAAAGTAGACCTTATTGATGTTTCGATACGACACGCGTACAGTGGATTTGTCAGTATCCCAAACTCGTTCGGTAATGGCTGATAGATTCTTGCTTTCGATCTCTAAGATAAGATTTTTGCAACTAGCTCCCCCAGCGCTTTGGGGGAAAGTGTTAATTCCTTGTTGAGCTATCTCGCGAGCTTCAACACGATCACCCCGGTCTCTAACTAACATGGCCCAGCGATGACGGGCTGTGGCAGAAAGTTCGTGTTTAGAATTGGCATCCGCAAATGCTTTCAATGCAGCGATGTAGCGGTCGCTCTTTTCTTCACCGGTTGCATTCGCATGGCAAAATTGCAAGCGCCCTAGCTCTGCATCCAAGTAAGCACTGCGATCGCTATCGTCGCTATGAATACGAAGCAATTTCTGATAGAGCTTTATGGCTTTGAGTTTGACGGAATTCGTGTCAGTTGTGGTTGGTTCCCAAGCCAAAAAATCAGCCGTTGTTCCCAGCGCCGGACCAGAGGCCTCGATCTCGAAAGCATCTTCGGATTTCGCGCCCGCTTGTTCCCCTGCGGAATAAAACTCGATTGCTTCAAAGGCGACGAAGTCGAAGAGTGTCGGACGGTAGGAATCGGGAATCTCTCCTGCCTGAAGCAAAGGTTCGAAATTCGCGACGGGTACCGAACGCAGGTTGTCCTCCGCTTCGAGTGCCTTTTCGTAATGAAACGCGATCTGTTCAAAGAGACGCTTTAAATCCCATGTCGTAAAATCGTCTCCGGTTGAGGCTGCAGTCGCCGTTCTCTGGCCAAATCGCCATCGATTGGCTTCAAAGTAATTCCAGAAAAACTGTGCTTGTATGGTGTGAAGCAGAGGTTGCGTTTCAGCAGGCGCGTTTTCTAGCTCTGCCTTAATTTTCTTAATCGCCGCCTGGGCATCATTCCCCTCGAGGCTCGATTCTAAGCTTGCTCGTAGAGCGATCGCCTTGAGTGCTTCACCGAATTTCTTCTCGGCCAAGGCAGAATCAACGATCACCGTCAATGCTTCGATTGCACTTTTGGGGAGGCCGTTCTGACGAGCTTGCTCGACTTTTTTCCAATTATCACTGCGATTTTCTTGCTGGTAAGCCATCAACGTTCCTAAAAGGAGAGTGAAAAACGAAAACGCAACAAGCCACTCTTTGGCGCGAAAGACCTTGGCTGACATGTAGATAGCTCCGCTGTAGGATTGGTCGTGTGTCAGGTTATGCTCCCAAAACACTAGCGTACCAGAGAATCGAAAAGGTATCGAGCAGGACAAGCCTGCCCAACGTAAGTGTGTTTCCTAATACGACGGAAACGGGTCTGATTCGGTTCCAAGAATTTTTGAAACGGATGATTGCCAGAAAACGTCTATTTCGCTGGCCGAATTGGTGACTAACGTGATCTTTGACGGCGAGCTTCATACAGCAAGAGAGTTGCTGTCATAGCCACGTTAAGTGATTCAACACCCGTCTCCATAGGTACAGCGACGATTTCGTCGACCATTCCCAGTATGTCTCGACTCAGTCCCGCTCCCTCGTTGCCCAAAACAAAGACCGTCGGCCCTCGAAAATCCAGATTCCAATAACAAGTCCCATTTGCCGCGGCTCCATAGACTTTCGCGCCCGACCTCCGACAATGTTCAATCCAAGTTGGTAAAGATACACGGGAAGGAGGCTGACGAAACCACTGCCCCACACTCGCACGAAGCACTTTCGGACTCGTTGGATCGACGCATCCCTCTCCTAGGAAAACTCCATCTGAACCGCTGGCTACTGACGAACGAATTACTGCACCCAAGTTACCTGGATCCTGAACTTGCTCCAAAGCAATCGCCAAGCTTAGTTGCTTTGGTGAAATTGGATCGCCCAATGCTCCATATTTGCCGATGGCGATAACACCGTCAGGCGTTTCGGAATGGGCAACCTTGCGAAGCACATCGTCAGGAACAAGAAAGCAATTCGCCAGCTTGGACAACACATCGGAAAGATCGCGATGGTTCTGGCACCACGTTTCAGTAATAAAAACAGAGTCGATAGGCCACTGAGTCGCACAGATTTCTTGGATAGCGTGCGTTCCCTCGATTAGAAAAAGCCCTGTTTTCTTCCTTTCGCTGGTTTGCTTTAGCTTCGCAGCGGCGATGATTCGGGGATTTTTAACACTTTGAATGGACGTATCCATACGAACTCAAGAACCGAATTGAAGTGCTTTCGATTACGAAAAACGGGGCTGGCCCCCACATCGAGAAACATCCCTTTAAATGACCATTTTGGCAAGGGCAATGCTGGCGGAGCATTACGACACTCCGAAATAATTCCTCTTGGACCAACCTTTGGCCCCGACTTTATTTGCTACCCAACAACCTCGCTTGAAATCCTGATTTCAACGTGAAGCTGCAACGGTTGCAAATACGTCGCAGACTTTCCATCGAATTTACGCCCGATCGTTCAAATGATTGATAATCGCAAGGACATCCAATGGGGACAAAGAGCCGTCGCCGTCTACATCTGAATAACCCATCTCCCCCGAGTCCTCCGGCGATCTTCCAACCCCATGGTTAATCAAGTTAATGACCGAAAGCACGTCGAGCGGTGAAGTTCCGTTATCGAGATCGACATCAAACCGATTGATAGGGTTTTGGTGCCTTTTTGAATTTTGAAGCAGTACTGATGCCGAATCACTCTTGAGATGATGGTACAATGTACCATCTAATTCGATCCTGGTGTCTACTCTCCAGTTTCCTCTCATTAACACCTCGTCAACAGCTTCTGCATACACCCGTAGCGTACGCGAACTGTCTGTAGCCAAAAGAACAGAAGCTTGATCCAACCTCAGACGATTGGCACCCTGATTTCGAAGATCTAAAACCTCAATGTTCCTAATGCTGTCGGCGAATTGCTTGGTCAAATCGAGATTTTGTTTCGCTTTAAATACGATTCGATCTTTTCCCGCTCTGCCATCTCCGAGCAAAAACAACTCCCCTTCATTGCTAGAACTTAGATCAATTGTTTCGTCATACGCCGTGCCATCGCAATAGACCGTCATGATATTCCAGATCGACTTTGGATAGCGAGCCAGAACTATCCCATCTTCTATATAGGCAATATGCGCAGGGGGACGATCGACAATAGAAACCGTGCCACTTCCCACGGGAGTCACGTCAATGGGTTGCCCCACGTCGCGGACCTCAATCAAGTAGTCCTCAACCTCACCGTTTTCGGCCAAGCCAACTGGAGTCAATCCAGGCTGCGAGCTAAAGCGAATGCGAGCCGCGATCTTTCCAACTGGCACATTCGATGGAACGTCGAATGAAAAAACCGATTTGCCTGCAGTAACCCATTGGTCGCGTACAACATGTTCCGTACCACTCGACCAAAATCCATCGCCGTCGAAATCGATCCACGCTGTTACATATCCGTTTCCGTTGGTTACAGCCGACAAGCTACTGCTGCTTGATTCCGCTAAAGAAAGAATCGTTGCCGGGAACTCTACGCCATCTTCGTCTTTACCCGTCGCGTTGTCGCCACCCAGATTTGAGTCGGATGGGCTTCCATCCTGCTCTGCATCGACACTCGCCCCCAATCGCAACGTGTCACGAAGAATATGACGCGCACCGTTCTGAGCTAGCGTCACAGCATAAGCATTGCCTGGACCTGTTAGAGAACGGCTCGGCGCATCACCAAGGTCCATCCCCAGGACTCGTATCCGAATCGATCTCGTTACAGATACATATGCTTTGGTATCTGTTGGAGTAAAGGTGGCTACAATTTCCTGCTCGCCAGCGGATAGTCTCGTCCCCAGGCTCGGCGAGTAAACAAATGATCCTGGCACATCAGCAGTCGCGGACAATATATCTGTGCCCAATGGATTGATTGCAAGCATCTCTCGCGGTGGGTTCCAGGTGATATTAGGAGTCGCCGGTACAATTCCCTGTATGTTCACATCCTCAAGCTTGGAATTCAAAAGATGGAAGGTTGGTACCCCGTCGCTCGAAGAACCGATCAAAAGCAAAACATTGCTACGAATCGCTATTAGCCTCTCGGAATGTTGGGAGAATTGACGTATTCCAGCTTCTACATACGTGTTCCCTATCCATCGTTGTACTTGAGATACACCTGCGATGTTTCGCAGGGAAAACAACTCGGATCCAAGCCAAGCAAAATCCAGAGCTGTATTACTTAGTGCTTGGGGCAGTGGCTCAAGAGATTTAGCATTAAACACGCCACCAGAGCCGAGAACGGCTCTATTCCCATCAGGGGAAATCCGAACTGGCAACTCAATCAATGTGCTTCCATGCAAAGGGCTCTCGCGAAAATCGCCGATGCCACCGGCGACGATCGTTTTATCAGAACCATTGGCGTTAATCTTGATGGAATGCAAATCGCTAGGAGAATACATTGATAAATAATAGAGCGACTGGTTCTTAGAATCCCAGATCAAACCCGATGTTGGGTAGTGCCAATCCCGACTCTGAACGACTCGACCTGTCTTGTCAAGCGAGTATAGAGTTGACCATGCTCCTGATGAATCCTCTGCTATGAGATAATCATCCGCGGCGATAAGCCCCAATGGCTCTTTAGGCAGTTTAAAAAACGGAAGCTCTTCAAGATTCGGATTGTTCAAATCCAGCTTTCGAATCAGACCATCGGCGTAGCACGCATACAGAACGTTTAAGCTCTGTGAGTACGCAACGTAAACTGGTGAACCGACCAAGCGAATTGATTGGCTATACTTCTCACTAACAGGATCCCAACGAAAGATACTCTGATGCTCCTGGGAGAATAACAACAGTGTCCCATCTTTGGCAACAAACTCTTCGTCAGGAGTGTAAGCTAGACCTACTGGATTTACGGTGGGGCTAGCTTGGGGGGATCCCAATAAATTCAACCCGACCGCTTCCACGGAATACCCACTCGCCAACGATGTTTGCTCTCGAAACACGAGCACATTCCTAGCATTGACGAAAATCTCATCACCTGGTGAGGAAAGCTCCAGAGTGCCCGTCGGCACAAAGGCATTGGAATAAGCTGTCAACGTTTTTCCATTTAAGACGATCGGAACACTTCCAGCTAGAAAGTCCACGTCCGTAATTTTGTTGCCAAGCCTTCCTGAATGAACGAGGGAATCTGTCGCGTAGATATGACCTGAATCATCAACTACGTAGCGTTCATCTCCAAACACCCAGACTCTTAAAGCCCCTTCAAATTCCCCATGGTAATGAGTGTCGCCGTTCCTTATAAGCTTGCCAGCGTTGGAGTAATCAACATAGGTTAGGTCCCAACCAACTCCAATCGAACGCCCCAGTAATCGATTCTTGCTAGCTGCGATAGAGGAACCACCCAAAGCCCAGACATAACTGTCCATCGTATCGATAACTGTGTTGGTGGACTTGTTGATACTCGTAATCCTGGCGTAGGCCGGGATGGAATTGTTTACGAATAGCAGATTGGCGTCGGAATGAATTGCGATAACATTCGTACTTGCGTTGAAAAGATGCCTTCGAGACGAGCCGGCCAAATTGTATCGATATACTGTTTTATCAAAAGCCGCATAAATCCCGTCACTGTCCACATGTAACGCATCTGGTCCCGAGGTTGCGGACTGCAAGGTAATCGGGCTTAGCCACCTCTCGTGAGCTATATCATAGCGATGGATACTAGGGCTGTCGGTACCAGGAAAGTAGCCTATCCCCTGCCACTGAACTGGCGAAGCGGCAAAGAGCCATCGATTCTCAAGTTTCTCAAATTGCAACGACAATTTGGTCGGGCGCTTAGACCTAAACATTTAGAAGGTAAATCCAAGGGGCTAATTTTCTTATTAATGCTGGCCCCAGACTAGCCAAGACTCGGTACAGCTTCAAGCATTTTCTCGTAACCTGCCAATTTTTCTAAGCTAAGGGAGCGATTCGAAGAGAATTCCGAACCCGCAGACCATCCGAGAAACATCTATCGAACGAAAAGTCCAACCAAGCCTTGCCAACAGCCAACGGCAAGTCCTTTGCAACATTACGGCGGCCCGTGAAAATGACCTCGATTGCTAGATTCGAAAATCCTCTCACACATCGTAAGCAATGATTGATTAAGTGATCGGCTGGATGCTCTTTTTCACTCTTAGCCATACTTGGCCGATCCCGCGCCGACTTCTGCACATCTGGTGGCTCGGGATGAGAGATGATCGCCAATTGCAACGAAACTATTTCTGCGTCGGCAAACCTAAGCTCAGCCAAAGGTTTAAAATATTGATCCCATTAAACAACATATGAACAGCAATGCACATAACTAGGCTTTGTCGTAATTGATAGACTCGCCCCATAATGATTCCAAAGACAATTAGCGGAACCCAACTCACACCATAGCTAAAGTGCGCCAGCCCAAAAAGAACTCCACTCAGGATCGCTGGCCACCAAGGAGGAGAGTACGGACCTGCCGTTTCCGATGCCCCTGTTTCGAGGACAGTGGGTGAACTATAGGGACTGGCCTTATCGTCTCTGCCACCACGGTACGCCGGCTCGAGAGCGAGCTCTTCAGCAGGAGACGGATTGGGCTTCCAACCAAACAAAATCGCGTTAGCAGTTCGGCCAAAATGGGCCGATTCAAACCAGCCAGTCAGTAGTCCGCGAAATAGAAACTCTTCCGTAATTGGTGCAACAATCACCGCTTGAAAAGCTACGACTCCAACCAACCATGGATAATTTTTTATGGCGTCAACAATGGGATGGCTGTATTCGACCCCACTCGCCAGGCTGCAGGCAATGTTGATCATAAAGATCGGTGGTAGCATCAATAGCAGAACCCAAAATCCAATGCCGATATCACGAAGAACACCTGTGGAACTTAGCCCTAAAGCTCGCCAATCCCAACCAATTCGACCTGCGACAATCACCATAGTGATGAACGCTGCAATCAGCTGAAACACGGACACCCATCCCGATCCTAAGACCTCTTCCTTGGTGATCGTACTTTTCTTCTCATCTTTTGATCCTTTTGGTTTCTCTATGGGCGAATCTTCATTTCCGTTCGATTCAACTTCAGCCGACGCGGGCAGCGTTGACTCCTCAGTCTCCCCGGTGCTGGATGAAGAATCGATTTGGGAATCAGTTTTCTTTTGTTCGGGTTCGATATCTGTTTGAGATCCCGAAACGACAGCCGCTATAGGGGCAGGACTAATAAACAACCGCCAAGTAGTTATGGCCAACGCGAAGCAGAATACAATTGCCAAAAAACCTATTAAGAAATCAATAAATCCGACTGATGCGGTTGGCTTAGATGCGACTCGGAATCCGAGTCCTTTGCTTAATCGAAACAGAAGAATGCCCCAAGCGGCGACCGACGCTGCCAACAGTGATAGGAGTATTAATCCCAAAGCTACTAACTGCATAGCCTGTGCGGGAGAAAGATCTTCTGGTTTCATGAATTCCGATTTCTCAAGACGATCCAGACATACTCAAGACCAGAAATGACAGTAAGAGCCATTGCCGAGTAGATGGATACAGTAGTGAACCAATAGAAACCCGATGAAACAGGTCGCCAGTGCAGTAACAACATGACGGCCACTACGGCTACACATTGCAGAAGCATCTTCCATTTGCCAAGTTGTTTAGCAGAGAAGTCGCCACCTTGTCCCTCGACCATTCCTCTCAAACTAGTTACGAGGAGTTCTCGTCCCACAACCAATGTTGCCATCCACGGCCGCAAAGGACTGTCGGGAAACCCAGCCAAAGCCACCATGGCTCCACATATGATAATCTTGTCGACAAACGGATCGAGGATTCGCCCCAGTTTGGTAACTTGGTTGTAGCGTCGTGCCCACCATCCATCGATCCAGTCGGTGCTTGCAGCCACAATAAAGCAGATCATGGCGGCGAAAAAGAAGGACCATTCCACTAACGCACATACGACTAAAGCCAGAACAAATCTCACGGTTGATAGAACGTTTGGGACGTTCCAGTTCGATGGTTTATTCGAAGCGCTGGGAGATTGGTTCATCGAGTAACTCCGGTCGCGACTCCTACCAAGTCATAGTCTTTGTATGTGACAATTTCGCATTCAACCATCGCCCCTGCACGAAGCGGATTTCCGGGTTCGCCTGTCACGAAAACTGTTGAATCAACATCCGGAGCGTCAGCAAAGGTTCGTCCTAGCCAGACATTTTTTGTTTCATCTACTACTTTATCGATGAGCACTTCGAGCTTCGTACCGACTTGCTCTTCACACCACTCGAACGCGTTTCGCTGCTGAACTGCCATCAATCGGTTTCGGCGTTCTTTTTTGACACGTTCAGGTAGGTGGTCCGTTAGTTTTGCAGCTGGGGTATCGTTTTCGATCGAGTATGAAAACACACCTAATCTTTCAAACCGGATTTCGGAAACAAATTCTTCTAGTTCATCGAATTGCTCATCTGTCTCACCTGGAAAACCCGCAATCATCGTGGTTCGCATGACGAGATTCGGAATTCGACTTCGCAGCTTAGTAACATACTCATAGGTCTGTTCACGAGTAACTCTGCGAGACATTCTCTTGAGAACTTGATTATTTATATGTTGAAGAGGCATGTCGATGTAAGGAACAATCCGCTGCGCTGAAGCTATCGTATCGATCAACCGATCATCGATGTACATAGGATAGAAGTACATCAGGCGGATCCAATCGACATCAATCTTATCCAACTCCAAAAGCAATTCTGACAATCGTGGTTCGCCGAACATATCGATTCCGTAGTACGTCGTGTCCTGTGCGACGATAACGATTTCACGCACTCCATTGTCAGCTAGGCGATTTGCCTCCTCAAGAATTTTGTCCATCGGTTTGCTGGCATGCTTTCCACGCATCTTGGGGATGGCGCAGAACGTGCATAGTCGATCACAGCCTTCTGAAATCTTGAGATAGGCAAAGTGTTTCGGAGTCACTTGCAATCTACAATCGTCGGAAAGAGCTCGAATGGGAGCCGGTTTAAAGATTGTTCGCTGCTCATCGAGGCCATCCATGAAACGGTCAACGATGGTGGTGATTTCATCTCGGCCGAAGACACCGACCATGCCGTCGATTTCGGGGCGAGCTTCGAGTAGCTTTTCTTGTTGGCGTTCGGCTAAGCAGCCCGTAACGATTACACCCTTGATCTTGCCTTTGCGCTTGAGCTCGAGCATTTGATCGATCGCGTCAAAGGACTCTTTACGGGCATTATCGATAAAGCCGCAAGTGTTGATAACGACAAAATCCGATTTTTCTGGATCTTGAACCAGTCGATAGCCGTCTCGTTGCAGGAGCCCCAGCATTTGTTCGCTGTCGACTAAGTTTTTGGGGCAGCCCAAGCTGATAAACGCATAGTCCCCGCGGCTCCCTCCTTCGGTTGCTAAAGATGACAATGAAGAAGGGTTTTCTTCAGGGTTGATTATGGGTAACAGACTCATAGAAATGAAAATTCGATAGGTTTAAACTGGCTTGCAGGCACCGTAGCCCTTCGATTCCCAGCTTCTTGATTCAATGATTTTGGCCGATAACTTGTTGGATGCGGATAGGCAGGTCAGCACCTTAATCGAGAGGGAGTGGTGGCTATCTCTCGCTGGCGGGCTAATTTCTTTAAATGGCCATAAATCGCTAGCATCCGATCCTTGGCCGTCAAAACAATGACTAACGCCCTCCAGTCCGTACTTATTCTTCAAAATGTCACTGAAGCAACAAGCCCTGGCCCTGCAGAACGCGATTAATCCTGGAGCAATCTACCCCCAGGATCGCCAAAATAAACCGCCCATTAACCACCGTTCGATGATACCAGCAGACCTGGATGAGGCTAGGCCTGACGTCGAACGAATCGTTGAAATTACTTCGCGGCCAGCGTCGTCACCTGCTTCTGCAATTGGGTTAGCGAGAAAGGATGTTGGGGATGTAGCTGGAGAAATACGGGGATATTTAGGCCTCCCGTCGCAACCGAATACGGGGTGTTGCTTACCCGAAACCGCACAAACTCATCTGTCAATTGGTCCTCGCTTCCTTGTCAGACTCTGAGGATTGGAGTGATGGGACAGGTTTTGAAGGCTTTGCTGACAGATCTGGCGTTTTAATGGGTCCCAATCGCATATCGCAAGAGCCAGATATTCCGGTTGTGCGTGGGGAGTCAGGAATTTTCCCCTGGGTAAAGCTCCCAGAACTATTTGACATGCACATAGGAGACCGATCTTTGAAGTCAAGCAACAAAGTGCGATCTAAACCGTAGGTCGTACCGTGGCGCGAGAGGGGCCCCCCGCTCGCCGGAAAAGGTTATGTACGCCACGTCTATGGATGGACGACTAAAGCAAGGAGCTGTGTGGTGAAAAAGAAATGGTTTAGCGGCTTAGCAATTTCTATGGGAATTGCTGCATTCCCGGGGCTCTCCGAAGCTCAATATGCTGGTACCGGAAGTGGCCTAGGAGCTAGTTCATTTCAGCTTCCTCCTCTTCCACCTGGCCGGTCCGCCTTGGCTCCGACTGCATATAGACAAGAAGCTCAGGCGAGTACTGGTAGTGGTGCACTGATTCAAGCTCCTGCTGCGTATCAAGATCCCTACACACTTGGTCAACCCCAAGAGCACGAAGCGATACCTGCTACGCCACCCATTCATTCGCGACCTGCACCTCCACCGCCGCCACCGGTAAGCGGCAGGCAGCCTATTCAGGACCAACCGTATCCACAGCCACAACCGCAGATTTACGCTGCCCCTCACTCCCAGGCTCCAAACGCTCAGCCTGCTCCGCATTACTTAGAACCACATCAACACGCCGGACCAGCTCATGGAGCCAGCCCGTCCCAAGCACCATGCCCAGCGTGCGCTGCTGGTTCCTGCGCCGCTCACGGTGTTGGTCCGTATTATGAGGACCACTCACACGAAAACAACCCAATGTACGGGATTGACTCCTGTTCAAGCGGTTACGATTGCGAACCGACAGTGACCGGATTAACTACCGCAGTTTCACCTTCGCCTTGGATATTCGGTGCAAGCGGATTGATCTTTAACAGAATTGACGACTACGACCGCAAACTGGCGTCGAGTGGTTATGCAGAGTGGCTTAGCACCGGGGACGCAGCGATGCGTGCTTCGGGAGGTTTCCAAGGTTCGATTGGTCGATACTTTGGTTGTGGCAGATACGCACTAGTAGGAACCTACTGGGGCATCTTTAGTGACGAGCAAATGGCCTCGATTACACCTGGCGGCGGCACGAATATTCGAACTGACTTGCCATATACTCCCATTGCTCCTGGTGTTGCCCCTGTGCCCGCATGGTATGGAGCCTACATGCCTGGTTCGAACCGGCACGTTTATGACTGGTACGATAGTGGAAGCAACGGTGGTACGAATAACCCAGCAACTCACTCACAGCGTTTAATGAGGGACAATGAGTTCCATAACGTCGAAGTAAACTTGTTTACATTTGCCCTTGGGGGTGGTGCTCGGCAAGGCTATCCGTGCGCACCTGGGTGTGGCGGAGGTGGGTTTGGCCACCGGAATGGAGGTCATGGTGGATATAGCCACGGCGGCCAATGCGGAGATGGCTGCGAATCATGCGGCGGCGGTACTTGTGGCACTGCCGCAAGCTGTGCAACCGGATTAACTGGTCCTTGTGCACCATGGTATGGGGCACAATGCAGCAAGCTTCGCCTGAATACGTTTGGCGGTTTTCGATGGTTCCGATTCAGCGATGAACTCGAGTATGCGTCCAGCCAAACAGACAACATGTATGGCATGACGGATGATGACTTTTACTATGTCAGCGACGTCACCAATGACCTCGTTGGATTGCAACTAGGAACGCTGGCGACATGGTGCACTGGTCGGCGATTTAACTTCTTCGGAGGTACATCGTTTGGCGTCTACAACAACCATATTCGCACTTACACCCGTGCTGGCACAACGATGACGGAAGCAATGATCCGACCTTTGGGCTCTCCAACGACGACCGATGTTCCCTTTAACTTTAATAACTCACTTAACGATATCGCATTCATCGGCGAAGGAACTTTGGGAACTGGGATCTGTGTGAAACCAGGCTGGACACTCAACCTTGGTTACCGAGTGTTGGGAGTAGCAGGTGTGGCGACCTCGGTTGGACAAATCCCAACGGACTACACCCATGTGAGCTCCGTTAGAGGAATTCGAAACGACAGAAGTCTCATTCTTCACGGGGCCGTGTTTGGTATGAACTACAACTTCTAGACACGCCGGATTCTGTCTATGGCATCCCCCGGTCGGGGATGCTTTGCTTGGAACAAATATACCGAGGAACCTTAACACTAGGGTTCCTCGGTTCATTTAGTTAGCAAAATCAGAGGCTCAAACGGGTGGGAAAATGGGGAATTTCGCTTTTCGGACTTTCTTAACTCCGTTAAGTTGACATGTAATAAACGTGGGTCGCTCCCACATTTTGTCACCGGAATGATTAGGGTCCCCATGAAGTTCAAATTCCCCATCGTTGTCATTGATGAAGACTTTCGTTCCGGAAACGCGTCCGGGCTCGGCATCCGAGCTCTGGCAGACGCGATCGAGCAAGAAGGAATCGAGGTTGCGGGCGTTACGAATTACGGCGATCTATCCCAGTTTGCCCAGCAGCAGAGCCGTGCCTCGGCGTTCATCCTCTCTATAGATGACGATGAATTCTCAAACGAGTCGTCGATGGCCCATGCGTTGGCCAACATTCGTAACTTCATCAATGAGATTCGCAATAAAAACCCTGACATTCCAATTTTCCTTTACGGGGAAACCAGGACGTCGCGTCACATCCCCAACGATATCTTGCGAGAATTACATGGTTTTATCCATATGTTCGAGGATACTCCAGAGTTTGTCGCAAGACACATTCTTCGAGAGGCCAAGGCGTATCTTGACGGCCTAGCCCCTCCATTTTTTCGCGCGATGGTTCACTATGCAAAGGACGGATCGTATTCTTGGCACTGCCCTGGGCACTCGGGGGGTGTTGCATTTCTAAAAAGCCCGGTTGGACAAATGTTTCACCAGTTCTTTGGCGAAAACATGCTCCGCGCTGATGTTTGCAACGCCGTGGAAGAACTAGGACAATTGCTCGATCATACGGGACCAGTTGCTGCCTCGGAACGAAATGCAGCTCGTATTTTCGGAGCTGATCATTGCTTTTTCGTGACGAACGGTACGTCCACGTCGAATAAAATTGTGTGGCACTCGACCGTTGCAAACGATGATATCGTCGTCGTAGACCGAAACTGCCACAAATCGGTTTTGCATGCGATTATCATGACCGGAGCAGTTCCCGTCTTCTTGACCCCAACTCGCAACAACCTTGGCATCATCGGACCTATCCCGATTCAGGAATTTAGCCCCGAAGCTATTCAAAGAAAGATTGACGCGAATCCCTTCGCGAAAGCCGCTCAAGCTCGCCATCCGGAACGCAAGCTTCGGATTTTGACCATAACACAAAGCACCTACGACGGGATTATCTACAACGTCGAAGAGCTAAGACGAATGTTGGATGGCCAGATCGGAACCCTGCACTTCGACGAAGCTTGGTTGCCGCACGCAGCGTTCCATCGATTCTACAAAGACATGCATGCGATTGGACCCAACCGTCCGGCTCCCAAGGAGTCTATGATTTTCGCAACACACTCTACCCACAAACTCTTGGCTGGGATCTCGCAAGCCTCCCAAATTTTGGTACGCGAGCCAGAAAACAAAAAGCTTGATAAGCATACGTTTAACGAGGCTTATCTGATGCACTCCTCGACATCGCCGCAGTACGCGATTATTGCGTCATGTGACGTTGCCGCGGCCATGATGGAACCACCCGGCGGCACAGCATTAGTTGAAGAGTCGATCATGGAGGCGATCGAATTCCGACGCGCGATGCGAAAGGTAGACGAAGAGTGGGGTGCGGATTGGTGGTTCAAGGTTTGGGGACCAGAACAATTGGCCGAAGACGGTATCGGTGAACGCGAAGATTGGGTTCTGAAAACCGGAGACGATTGGCATGGATTCGGAAATATCGCCCCCGGATTTAATATGCTTGACCCGATCAAAGCCACCGTTATTACCCCAGGCTTGGATGTAACAGGGCACTTTGCCGAGACGGGAATACCTGCGTCCATCGTCACTCGATATCTGGTAGAGCATGGTGTTATCGTTGAAAAAACCGGCTTGTATTCGTTCTTTATCATGTTCACGATCGGGATTACTAAGGGACGATGGAACACTCTTCTAAGTGCACTGCAGCAATTCAAAGACGATTACGACAAGAATCAACCAATGTGGAAGATCTTGCCAGAGTTCTGTCAACAATTCCCACAGTATGAACGAGTTGGTTTGCGTGATCTTTGCCAACGCATTCACAATATGTACAAGCAAAACGATGTTGCTCGCGTGACGACAGAGATGTACCTGTCACCGATGCAGCCCGCGATGAAGCCCTCTGAAGCTTTCTCTATGATGGCACACGGCGAGATTGATCGTGTTGAAATCGATGAGCTTGAGGGACGCGCCACGGCTGTTTTGTTAACTCCCTATCCGCCAGGAATCCCCCTCCTGATACCTGGAGAATGCTTTAACAAAACCATCGTCAAATACTTAAAGTTCGCTCGCGATTTTAACGCGATGTTCCCTGGCTTTGACACAGATATCCATGGTCTGGTTGAGGAAGAACGAGATGGCAAGATGCGGTACTACGTAGATTGCGTTCGCGCTAGGAAATCAACGACAGAAAATGATATCACTGTTAATGACCAACAATCCAATACGGACCATAATGCCGACATTCTCGAGGTGGAAACAATCGGCAGATAACATTCATTGCTAGGACGCGGTCTTAGCGAACCTCACACCAAAAGCCGTTGTTGATCAACTACGGCTTTTTTTGTTTAGCGTTTGATTCGAAGCGATGGATTAGCAAGTTGCAGTGCTGATAACGCTGACTCACTTACGTCGGTGTTGTTGATGATCAAATCTTTTAGAGACTTTAACTCCTTAAGCTTTGAGATTCCTTCGTCAGTCACTCTGGTTTTACCAAGGTGCAAAAACTCAAGGCGCCCTAATTTCAGAACATGGGGAATAACCGAATCGTCAATTCCTCTGATGTCATCCAAGTTTAGTCGGGTCAAAGGGAGTTCGCTTAAGAGCGATATTCCATTTGAGGTCACCTGTGTTCTCAGTAGATTCAAGTCTTCGATCTTGGTTGCTGCCAGCAAGGAGATCGATGTGTCGTCTATCTGATTTTCTCCAAGATCCAAAGACTTTAGCTTGGGAAATCTCTGCAAGTTCTCCTTCAAACCGTTTTGGGTTACGCCCGATGCTCGCAACTTAAGCTTTACGATTTCTCCCGAGGATATGGAATCCAATGCGATGTCTCCTCCCGTAGAATTTAGCAGTCCGAATTCCTTGAGCTTGGTTAGCTTTCCTAAGTGCACAAGACCTGGACCACGAATCGTGCAGCCTTGCATGGTCAAGGCAGCCAGAGCGGGTAGCTGGCAAATTGTTTCCAAAGAAGCGTCCGTAATAGACGGGCTACCCACACTGAGATTCTTCAGCTTGCCAAGTTTTGCAAGGTGCGACACGCCAGCGTCAGTAACTTGGTTGCATCCGGATAAATCGAGGAGTTCTAGTTGAGCAATCTTTGCGATCAACAATAGTTCTTCATCGGTAACAGTCGCATTGACAATGCGAAGCCGCTTAAGCTTGGTCGATTGAGAAAGCAATTGTATTTTGTTCGCATCATAGCCATCTTTCTCCAATCGCACTTCTTCTTGTTCGTCTAGCTTAGACTTTGAGGCATCGGCGTCTTGGCCATACGTAACCCGGGTACCGTCCCCGAAGACGCCGAAGGCAATAAACAGCAAACTTAGAACATAAAGGGACTTCGAGAGACTAGATACTGTGGACTTGAAAGTCATTTTGAGAGCTAAACCTAAGAGTGAGGAGGGGCACCCATATTCTACACCCTGCAATGCTGCTCTGCTTAATTCTTCACTGGGAACCTCAGTGCTTCATGGTATCATGTTGCCAGGGGCTTGTTTCCATTGCACTCAGAATCACATGCGGTTCGTTTTATGGTTGCTCAGCGTTTGATTGTTAACGGTCGTTGGTTGGTGTTTACCGGATTTTCGGCTCTTTTTTTGTTAAGCACATTTGCTTCGTACTCCGCAGAATTGTATGGGAGCGACGGCAACACGACTCACATAGGGCCAGGCTGGATCCAGAAAACGGTCAATGGCGAGCTTTTCTCGTGGGACACATCTGCCAAGGCACATGTGATCTGCGTACTAGGCTGCGAGTGCCCCGTCGCTAGGTTCTATGCTGGAAGGCTCCAATTGTTAGCGAAAGAATACGAAGCCAAAGGGGTCCGATTCGTAGCTGTGATGGGGTTAATCCAAGACGACGTCGCAAAAATCCAAGAATTCATTCGAGATTCGGAGATTTCGTTCCCGGTTATTCGCGATGAAGATCAGACGCAGTTGGTAAATTTGCAAGCCAACAGAACACCTGAAGTATTCGTCTTGGATCAGAATGGAAAGGTTGTCTATCGAGGCCGTATCGATGATCAGATGGCACCGGGGGTGAAACGGAATCAGCCATCGACAAATGAACTGACCGATGCTTTGGATGCAGTGCTCTCAGATCGTCCCGTTGCTTCGCCTATCACTGTCGCTGCAGGCTGCTTGATCACCTTTCAAAAGAAAGGCCCTGATCAAAGTACAAATAAGGAAACAGCGGACGGTGACAAATCGATTCCGGCCTCAATAGGTCCGACCTACGCCACGGATATTGCACCTATCTTTTACAAACACTGCTATGACTGCCATCGACCTGGCGATATCGGGCCATTCGATATCTCCAAGATTGACGAGATCCAAGGATGGGGGGACATGATAGTCGAGGTTATCGACAATGGCCGTATGCCTCCTTGGCATGCCAGTCCTGAGCATGGTGAGTTTCGCAATGCCAGATCGATGTCTGCTGTGGAAAAGGACTTGATTCGAGGTTGGGTGGCAACAGGCTCTCCGCTAGGAGACGTGAGCAAAGTGCCCGAACCGCCGATCGTAAAAACGGGTTGGCAATTACCAAAAGAGCCTGATTTGGTTGTTCCCATGAGTGAATCACCTTTTACTGCCCCGCCCATTGGAACTGTCGAGTACCAATATTTTGTCGTTGATCCTAAGCTAAAAGAAGATCGCTGGGTAAAGGCGGCGCAGGTTATACCCGGTAACGCGTCTATTGTTCACCACGCGATCGTCTTTATTCGGCCTCCAGACGGAGAACCAATCAAAGGTGTAAGCTGGCTGACCTCATTCGTGCCAGGTCAACGAGCCGTTGAGTATCCCGATGGATATGCGAGAAGAGTTCCTGCAGGATCCAAGTTCGTGTTTCAGATGCACTACACGCCCATTGGAAAGGTTCAAGAGGATCTAACCAAGGTAGGACTCGTCTTCGCGGACGAAGAGGCCGTAACGCATGAAGTCTCCACAATTGCCGGAATCGATCAATCTTTCGAAATTCCGCCCTTTGCGGACGCTCACACGGTTCGTTCTACAATTCGGCTTCCTAGGGGGAATGCAAGAGTGCTCGTCGCTGCTCCACACATGCACCTGCGAGGCAAATCCTTTAGGTTGACATCGCTTAACAAACACGGTTCCGAGGAGACTCTGCTTGAGGTTCCTCGCTACGATTTCAATTGGCAACATGCTTATGAATTCTCAAAACCCATCGATGTTAGAGAGATAGAATCTCTGGCCTTTGAAACTTCATTTGATAACTCCGACAAGAATCCATTTAATCCGAACCCAGCAGAACACGTCATGTGGGGAGATCAAACCTGGGAAGAGATGGCGGTTGTTTTTCTGGATGTAGCAACCGAGATTAAGTCGAAAACCGATAAGTCCGAGAACACAAGTCAATCGATCCCGGCCGCTATCGTGGGCGGGGGACTATCTGGCGACGATGGCAAAACAAGTGAGCCATCTGCTAAAGCAATACGATTCGCCGAAGATTTTATGAAGCGTTTTGATCGTAACACAGACGGTGTCGTCATTCGGTCTGAGGTGAGCGATATTGTACGTCGTTACTCGTTTAATCAAATCGACAAAGACGGCGATCAACAACTGACGCGACAAGAATTGATTGAGGCAGCTGAGGGACGACGTGCACGATAGCAACTTTGGCGTCTCGGCCCGGATATTTCGTCGATTCATCGATTTTCCCAAAACCGGCCTTGTCATCATCATAGCAATGTCGATCCTCGCTGTGGGAGGATACCTTTATCCGGACTGGCCTGGAGATTTCAAGCGTTGGGTTACAAAGGAACAGGTTGAGCCAACTCAAGACGAAGGCTGGCGCAATACACAACAATCAAGACGATCCTCTCGCACTAGAAACATTGGTCGCGAGTCATTTGGCAATTCCCATGCCGTCGTTGTCATCAAGACCGATGAACTCTTTACCATGCAGGGAGCGGCTGCCTATCGAAGGATTGTCGAGAAGCTCAATGAGCTGGACGTTGTTTCCTTTGCAAGATCTATAGACGAATCACCACCATTGAACATTTTTGGTTTAGCGGAACCAGTGTTGCCGGTGGGGCAAGCGTCGGATCAGCGATTTGCTGCAGCTAAGGAAAAAGCACTTAGAAATCCTCTTATCGTTGGATTCACTCTATCGCCTGATGCACAAACGGTGCTTATAGAAGTTGTCTATAACTTCATCTTTGTACAAGAGAGCGAAGATCTAACAAAGCAGTTAATCGAAACAGCGAAAGCTGCCGTTGCGGAATACCCAGATGTGAAGATGGATATTTCCGTGACAGGCGCTGTCCCGTTCTATGACTTAGTCCAGCGGAATAATCGCAGCAATGAACGTCTTTATCAGTTGATCGGTTATTCGATGATCCTGACGATGGCATTCATTCTTTTTCGAGGGATTATTGTTGTCATTGTCGTGTCCCTTGCTCCTATTGCAGGAGTCATGTGGACGCTAGGTTTATTACGGTATTTTGGACTGGAAGATAACCCCTTCAGCTTTGTTATTCTGCCCGTGCTCTTGAGTTTGGTGGGGTTTACGGACGGCGTTCACATGATGGTTCATATTCGAGCCAAGCTACAACAGGGATATACGCCCCGCCAAGCATGTAAGCAGACGCTGGAACAAGTTGGGTTGGCATGCTTTTTAACTTCTCTTACTACCGCAGTGGGAATGGGCTCGTTGCTGTTCGCTCATCACGAGGTCGTCCGAGAATTTGGCTTGTCCTGCGTTATTGGTGTTGTGTGCACGTGGGTGTCGGTGATGCTGATCATTCCGCTCGCCTGCCAAACGCGATTCGGAAATCGATTGGCCAAATCAAAACAGCGTGACTTTATGGATCGGTCTTTGGATCGACTAGGCCCGATGGTGCGTTTCTGTTTACATCACAACCGTGTTCTTACCATCGGTGCGGTTGTTGCAATGATTGTCTTTGGAGGCGCTGCCTCGACTCTTAAGCCAGATGATCGCAAATCGAGTGCTTTACCAGAAGGAAACGAAATTCGGACCGCATTGGATCATCTGGACAAGTCGATGGGAGGATTGGACGTTTGCCGCGTTAATGTTAACTGGCGAGATGATGACCGCTCTGAATTGGATGTCGTTAACCTCCTGGCGAAAATCGAAGAGCTGTTGAAACAAGAGTCGCTCATCGGGCACCCGCTAAGTCTTCCTCGGTTATTGGAGGCGTTGCCAGGCGAAGGCTCTGCGATCGATAAAGTGTCAATGATTGATCTGTTGCCGCCCCCGCTCAAGCTAACTTTGTACGATCCAGAAAACCGCTCCGCTGCGGTCCTCTTTCGAGTTCAAGATCTCGGTTCTGCCACTTATGCGCCCGTTTTCGAACGCCTCGAAAAGAATTTTGCCAAGCTAAGCGATGAGAAAACAACGATTCGGATGGAGGGTGATCCCGTTTGGCGTTGGCGAGATCTGTTTCGAATCGTTACTGATCTCATTGCAAGCCTAGGAAGTGCCGCTTTGGTTATCTTCGTTATCCTCGGTCTCGCATTTCGATCGGTCCGCCTTGGGTTGATTTCCATAATCCCCAACGTAATGCCGCTGCTTGCTGCTGCAGCTTGGATGGCAATCAATAATCAACCGCTCGAAATCGTCAGTGTATGCTGCTTCACGATCTGCTTAGGTATCGCAGTGGACGATACCATACACTTTCTGTCGCGCTATAAAATCGAGTTAGCCAGCACTACAGATGTTGGAGAGGCTATTGAAAAGGCTTTTCAAGAAGTCGGCTCCGGGCTCATTATGACGACCGTCGTACTTGTTGCCGGATTCGGCTCTGTGATTTTTAGCGACACGAAAGACTATCGCGTCTTCGGAAGCCTTGGCATGATAACGCTACTCACAGCGTTGTTGTGCGACCTGTTTCTGTTGCCTGCACTTCTCAAATCATTTGACAAGCCGTCGCCAAGAAAGAGTTAGCCAATCGCAGAGAGGTCTTCCATGCCGCTCGAGCGAAGGAGTCCGCTGTGGCACGTATCGATGATTTACGTGCAGAGACGATCGAGGAAACAAGAACGTTCCTCGAGTATTCAATCGAAGACCACAAGCAGGCGGTAGTCGGCAAAAATTTGCCGAACGCACATTGAGTTGTTTTCTTACGCTTGTCCAGCGTTAAGAATTAGATCACACCGCCGTGAACTCGGTATGGTGTCGCATGGGATGGCATGTCCAAGAACCAGAAGCGTTCCCATTCTTGAACGATGGATCGCATGTTTTCCGAAGTGTAAATCAACTGCTCAGCGCGCTTTGGGGCTCTAGCAGAGTAGATTGGCAATGCGCAACCAACCGACGGCATTGTGCAAGCCAACAGAAGCAACCATCCTAATCGTCGTCGCATTTCCCTATCTCCGTAAAGTCTCGATTCCTGTCGTACCGTTGGTCCGCTAGTCTTCGGCGGTACTATCGTTGCTGTCAAAGTCATCGTCGCCTGCAGCAAGCTTTCCAGACGCGATATCGTCTCGAATCTTTTCTGCTAGTGACGTCCCTTCGATGGCCATGACCCGTTGTTCCATGATCTTGCCTGGCTTAAAGGTCACCACAAACTTTTCGGGAACCTCAACCTGTCGGCCGGTTCGCGGGTTTCGTGCTTTCCTTGCAGCCCGTGTTCTAACTTGGAACACACCGAAGTTCCGGAGCTCGATTCGTCCATCCTCTTCCAACGTCTTAATAATCGCGTCAAACGTCTTTTGAACGATGTCTTTGATTTGTTGTTGATTGAGGCCTGTCTCATCGGAAATCGTTTTCACGATCTCTTTCTTCGTCACGGCAACTCTCCTAGGGGGTCGGGTTGAAACCTAAGTCCTTATCGGGACACGATTTAAAACCAGAGTCTAGGATTGCCGGAGAGCTTCGTCAAGACAATTGACACCACTCCCTTCCGCAACGTCCGAACATTCCGTACAAAGGTTTTCGGCATTACGACCCGCAAAGTTAACCAAAATTGCAAAACCCGCAGAAAAGTCTGAGTCTTCAATTATGGCAGTTTACTGGGACTGGAACTTTAGAAAGCAATCAGAAAACACCGGCACGATAAGCCAGGCTAATCCAAAGGCTTCAGGCGGGGAGTTTACCTAACTAGTACGATCGGAATAATCGTTAAGACATCTCATTCATATTGCCCCGACAGCCCAGTTTCTCGTATACCTAAAATTTGTATGAATCCCAAAGACCAGGGCTATCCGATGAATCAAATCGAGCACATCAATTGCACTCAAAGCGTTGATTGTCATCAATTCGATACATGCGAGCTCATCCAACCGGTGAGCGTTGAAGAGCAGTTCATGGGACAACGATTTTTTTTCTCTGTGGGAGAGCCGAGCGGAGACTTGCACGCCGCGAATTTGATTCGTTGCATGCGAAGCATGTCACCTAGCTCGACGTTTCGAGGATTCGGCGGTCCGAAGATGATTCAATCCGGACTCGATTTGGATTTCGATCTCACCAGCATGGCTGTAATGGGCTTTGCCGAAGTGCTTCCAAAACTTCGCGAGTTCTTTCGTTTGGCAGCTCGGGCCGAGCAGTGCTTTGCAAATAATGAAGTGGATGGGGTCGTGCTGGTCGACTTTCCGGGCTTCAATTGGCACATAGCAAAGCGTGCTAAGAAATACGGCATACCTGTCTTTTATTATTTGCCTCCACAACTATGGGCATGGGGTGGTTGGCGAGTTAGCAAGATGCGCAAATACGTTGATCACGTTTTTTGCAATCTGCCATTCGAGACTCCTTGGTTCGAAAAGCATGGCGTTCCAGCAACCTTTGTAGGGCATCCTTTCTTTGACAGCATTGCGCAACAGCGACTTGACTCGCGCTTTATTGAGCGACATCGCCGAAATGACAGGGTTCAAATTTCGGTTTTGCCTGGTTCCAGAGATCACGAAGTAAAGCACATTTGGCCTCTGCAGTTGCAGGTGATCAGGCAGCTTGCTAGGCGATACCCCGATGCTGAATTTATGGTGGCAGCACTTAAAGACTCGCATGCTCTTTGGTGCAAAAGTCACTTCACGGAACAAGATTCGCGATTGCCAATTTCGATATTTGCCGGCAAGACCAGCGAGATCATTGAGACTTGTGATTGCTCTTTGATGAAGAGCGGGTCGGTTTCTCTCGAAGTTATGGCGAGAGGAAAGCCCGCAGTCGTTATGTATCATGTGAGCAGGTCGACGTATTGGCTCGGAAAAGCGTTAGTAAAAATTGACAGCATGTCGCTACCGAATTTGATCGCTTCCGAGAAAGTACTACCGGAGTCGTTGTCTTACGGTTCTTTGGACTCGGCCTCATCAAAGCGTTCCGTGACGAACGTCGTTGCAGAAATGGAATCGCTCATCGGAGATGCGAGCCTTCGGCTGACCAGAAGAAAGCGATTGCTGGCGTTAGCCTCGGAATTTGCTCAACCTGGAGCTAGCTACAATACGTCCAAGCTGTTATTGCAGCGGATGTCGGGTTCGTCTGATGGCACGCTCCCTATTGATGAATCTCAACTGGCTCCGCTCCCGTCTTTGAAAAACGCTGCTTAGTATTTTGGGTTCTTCGTCTATGTCCGATTGTCAACTGATTTTGATTCGACATGCGCAATCGGAAAACAATGCGAAGGTTGAAGCCGAGCGAGTTCCTGACCCGGGGATCACGCAGCTGGGCCGTGAACAAGCCGAGCACTTGGTTCAGTGCTTTCATCGAATTGAACCAGACCTCGTTTATTGCAGCCCATTTCTTAGAACGATACAAACGCTTAGGCCTGCCGTAGAGTCGATAGGTGTGACACCGGTCATCCATCCGGATATCTACGAACAAGGTGGTTGTTATGCGGGACATCTAGTTGGCGAGCGCGAGCCAAGGCCAGGAATGTCCAGAACAGAAATTGCGTCTCTGTGTCCGGGATGGATCATTCATCCAGACATATCTGATGTCGGTTGGAATCGATTAGAGCAATACGAGACCATAAATGGAGCTCGTGAGCGAGCCAGCCAAGTGCGTAACTGGTACGAAAGGGAAAGCGACGTTCATTCCCGAAGCAAAGTTGTGATGATGATCCATGCGGACTTTAAGTTAAGATTGCTCGAAGCATTCTTGGGAATTAACGATCTCGATCCCTACTTTGCCGATCCGTATAACACGTCCATCACGTGGCTGGTTCGAAACAATGGAAAGTGGCGATTGCGTCTATGGAATGATCACAATCACCTGCCCGAAACGCATTTGACAACCTAAAGAACCTACTCCTCGCTGGCGTGTATTGATACAAATCCCACAGCCTTAGCAAGGAACAATTCGATCCTTATTGCTTACTGACGAACTGATTGATTTCCAGTGCTAGGGATCCAATGCCGATCGCAAATAAAACTAGAACACTCAAAACCAAAAACAGATCGAACATCTTTGATGGGGTTAACCCTGGCCGACTTCCCTTCCATCGGAAATGCAACGCGGCATAACCTAGCATCGGCAACATGATGGCTTGCGCTGCCCCGCTCAACAATACGAGCCTGGTAGCCGATTGGACGATCCAATACATCAATAAACAGAGCAGCGGAAAAACGAAACTCAATAATCGCACCATTCGTTGCTGGGCTACATCATCGGTCTTTATCAAACCCACAATGCCCAATGCATCCGCAAAGGTGCGGGCATGGCTAGCGTTGGCCACATAAAACGTTGAATACAAAACGAACAGTGCTCCTACCAAAAACGTCCCCTTAGCCATCCCGCCCAAAACTGGCTCATACATCATAGAAAGGGTGATCAACAGGCGACTGCCATCGGGCACAATGCCAGCCCGATGCAATATCCCCGCCCCAAGGACAAAAAAGGCAATGGTCGCAACAGTATAGATGACCATAGAGAACCAAATGTCAGCTTTCATCACTCGCAACCAGCCGCGTGCGCGCTCCGTCCACTCCGGCGATCCATCATAAACACCGGTCTTCTTTGCGTACCCTTTCTCTAAACACCAATATGGATACTGAATCAATTCCGCAGCCCCAACTCCGATAATGCCCACGGTCGCAAAAGCGGTCATCAATGCTCCATAGCGATCCCCCTCGGGCAATTGAAAACTCAAACCATGTATCCAATCTTGCGATGAAAAGCTCCACTCAGGAATAAACTGAAGACCCACGGCATTACCTAAAGTCACCAGAGTAAAGACAGCCACCATCAACGTCGCGAACCCCTGGATGAACCCATAACCTCCCCATACCAACATGAACGATGTTCCGATAGCGATAGGAGCAGCCCATATCAAATCGTCGCGATACGTTAGTGGCGCCTTTAAAGCTTCCTCATCCGACGGATTCGTAACTCCGCTATAATCGCGAAGAAAAGCCTTGCGACGCTGTAAAATTTCAGCCTGAATCTTTTCTCGATCAGCTTCCCATCCTGCGGGCAGAGGCGTCCCTCCTTGGCCATTCTTTTGCAACACATTTTCAATTTGAAGCTTGGCCTCCAGCGCAATAATCGCCTGGCTCTCTTTACCTTGCGCAGTTATCGGAGCGACGAGAGCTAACGCTTGCCCAACACCGCCAGCAATGCCCCCCAATTGCCCAATGCTCAAAAACCACATCACGAACCAATACCAAACGATCCAATTCCCTTTCCCTTTAATTCGTGGGCCAGGGACCGTGCTCAAAGCCGTGAGAGTTGGCATCGCATGAGCGATCGTAAACCGGCCTATCTCCATCTGGGCAAAGACTTTGATCACACACCCAATAATGATGAGCCAAAGCAACGAAAGCCCCGACTTGGCTCCGGTAATGGTGGTGGCGATGAGTTCACCCGATCCAACAATCGAGGCCGCGATAATAAGCCCCGGCCCTAGATGAGAGACGATTCCCCAAAACGTACGGGGTGGGTCAGCAATGGAACTATCGTGCTGGGGAGAGGACATCGGCACAACGATTTGTTAAAGGTGGGAAGCGGATCAGCGAGAATCGGATTTTTTTCGATTCGTGGCGTTGCTACTGGCCCACAGTATACGTGGCACAGTGCTCGACGTGTGCCACGATCACAATGTTCCTGGGCAAAAAAGCGAGCCCAGAACAAATTTCCGTATCGCTACTCGGTTGCGACGTTGACGTAAACTTTGAGTGCGGAATTATCTTCCACGAGCAAACGCATCATTTCCTTGTAGTTGCCAAGCCCCTCGACTGGGTTGGTGAGAATTTTCTCGATAACACCTGGGTACATGACTTCGCCCAAAGCCAAATCTTTGATGCCCGATTCAAAGTGTTCGCGGTTCGCATTGACGCTACCTACGAGTAGCTTGTTGCCAAGCACCCATTCGATGTTGATCTTGTCCGAGGGAACTTCGGTATGGTGCTTGCCACCCGTGATGCTGGTCCATACCAGAGCACCGTTATGCCCCAATGCTTCCATGGCGTTGAAGGCGATTTTGGAAGAGCCCGTTGCGTCGATGATCAAATCCGCTTTACCGACTTTTTTAGCTAGGTCTAAGAGCGAAGTTTCTTCGGTTGAGATATAGGTCGCTTCCATACCTTCAACAATGGAACTCTTGAGGTGGGGACCTTTGGCCCTCGCTAAAGTAAACACTTCGAGACCTTTGAGGCGAAGCACCAATGTGGAAAGCAAACCGATCTGACCAGCCCCGAGAACGAACGCTCGTTTTGGGCTCCAGACCTTCATTCGTCGCTGAGCTTCGTACGCTTGCTGAATCGCCTTGGCGGCACAGCTCATGGGCTCCATGAGCACGTGCAAATTCTTGAGCCCTTTGGGAACGCGGACCATGTAATCTTCGTGGTCGACGAAATACTCGGTGAGGTAACCGTGCAAGAGATTGATACCACGTTCGTAGTACGTCTCTTCGCTCGTCATGTCGTAGGTACCGATCTTATCGTAGATCGATCCCCCTGGACGGCGAACGGTAGCAGTCACATAATCGCCGGGCTTTACCAAACGAACATTGGGACCGACCGCTTGGACCACACCGAACGACTCATGCCCCAGGACCAAATAGTCATCTCCGGGAGGTGCATTGCCGTAGAGGGCGTCATTGATCTCTCGGTCTGTCGCGTCGACGCCGACCTTGAGCACTTTGACCAAGATCCCTTTGCCGTCGGGAATTTTATCCAAGCTAGGCATTGGGATATCGCGTTCATGGACGCTGTTGGGAACTCCAGGCCGTACGGCAATCGCTTTCATAGGGAATCAAATAACAGGTAGGAAAAAAACGAACTTGGCCAAGCGACAGGGGTCGCAGCCACGAAAATGGACAAAAGAGTATAGTCACTTTCCTCAAATACGTAATATCGAATGCGTTTGCCCCGGTTTGGCCCCCGAGATCGCTGGAAATCTGGCAAAAAAACAAGGTTAACGTGTAAAATAGGGCTGATTTCGTTTCGCAGCACTAGGACCGCCCCGCATTGAAGTTTCTACCCCAGCCCACAACCGCGCGAACCAACAATCTACCCCCGATCAATCCGCGTCGATTTCGCCCCCGATTTATACCGTATAATCTAGACCGTTCATCATCCACCAGACATATTTCTAGCATTAACTCAAAGGACTTAGCCATGAGCAGTGCAGAGCAACCCGAGTACTTGACGGTAGAACAGTATTTGGCTCTGGAGGAAGAGACACACTACAAGAGCGAGTATATAGACGGTTGGGTCCGGGCCATGATCGGCCCCACATTGCGGCACAATTTAGTCAAAGGGAACTGCTTCCTGGCGCTGGGTAATTTCTTAAAAGGCAAATCGTGCCGTCCGTTTGATTCCGACACAAAAGTCCGTATCGATCGCAAAGGCATGAAGCGATTCTATTACCCGGACGTCCAAGTGGTCTGCGAATCGAATCAACAGACCTCGGTATTTCAAGATACCCCCGTGATGATCATAGAAGTCCTCTCTCCATCCACGCGACGTTATGATCTGGATGAAAAGATGACCGCTTATTTGGGTATCGTTTCCTTGCAGTACTACTTGGTTCTCGAACAACATCAACCGATAGCTATTATCATGCGAAGAACTGCTCATGGCTTCTTGCGCGAAGAGGTCCAAGGAATCGATGCGAAGATTGAGCTAACATGGCTAGGCTACACTATGACCATGCGAGACATTTACGATGGCGTAGAATTCACCGATGATTGTGTACAAGAAACAGAAGCCGAATACGAATGCAACCAACAAATTTGAACCGTCGTCACTTTATTCAATACACTAGTGCAGCATGTGCCGCACTGGCATGGCCTCATTCTTTTAGCAGGGCGGCCAAGACCCGTGATCCCCGTTATCAATTATCCCTCGGTCAATGGACATTCAACCGTGCATTTCGAGGTGTCGATGGCATTACTCGACGTTCACCACTCGAGTTTCCAACCATGGCCGGGGAACTCGGTTTTGAAGGAGTCGATTACAGCGGGATTCTTCTTGGCGAACATCACTCCAATGTACAGTCTTTGGCCGAGCTTAATAATCGTGCGGCCGATGCAGGGGTCAAGAATGTTTTAATCCTCATCGATCTTTATGATGCTCTCGGTGCAAAGTCCGCAGCGGATCGGCGTGCGAATGTCGAAAAATACAAACCTTGGCTTCAAGCTGCCGCCACGCTGGGTTGCATCGGCGTACGAGTCAATCCAATCAGCGATGCATCACTACCAGCCGACGAGCAAGCACGATTATTGGCCGATGGCTTAACGCAACTTTTGAAGTTCAGCGTTCCAATGAAAATCGATGTGATGATTGAAAACCACGGCGAAGGACTTCAGACCGATGGCGCTTGGTTGGCTTCGGTCGTAAAGCAAGTTGCCGATCCGCATTGCGGCACATTACCTGACTTCGGTAACTTTCAGAAAAACCGTGCCACGGGCGAATATCATGATCGCTATGCCGGCGTACAAGCCATGTTGCCATACGCCAAATGCCTATGCGCCAAGTCACTGGACTTCGATGCTAACGGTGACGAATGCTACTCGGATTATGGAAGACTTCTGAAGCAAGTCGATGATTCAGGTTTTCGAGGTTGGATCGAGGTGGAATACGAAGGGCCACGACACGCTGGCGGTCCTGTCGCCGAACGCCAACCTGCGAAGCCACTATCAGAGACCGACGGTTGCCTGGCAACCAAACGACTGCTCGAAAAACTTCTCGGCCCCGATCTTGCCAAGAAGTCATAATCCCCTAAGTAGATACTGACTCTCGAATCAGTTCAAAAATCTAGAATTGGCAGAAATATCGAACGCAGAAAAATGAGTCTCTTATCTTTCTGCGTTCGATTTTTCTGCCCTTAAAGATTAGGAGCATCGCTATCCATTGGGATCGTCAAGTAACTCTTTCAATCGTCGCTGTAACTCCGGTGCAAACCGGTCAAGCCAACTGGAATCAATCAATCCGATCGAAATCATATCACGAATGTGAACGCGATCCTTGTCGCGGAAAGACGTGAGCTTCATACCGACCAAGCGATCGAGGGGCAGCGTTCGAGCGTCAGCCATCATTTCATACTGATCAATCTCTGGGACGGGAGCTGGGTACTCTTCGCGAACCTTCTTGCCTGAAAACAATACATGGACTGCATCACGTGCCTTAGCGTCAGGCCCGTCCAGAAACATCGAAATCCCAGCTGCACGTCGAAAGATGAAACCTACTTTTCCGAGGACTTCAATGGCACGGTCCAAGTCGGGTTCATTGAGAATGATGTCGACATCTTGAGTGTTTCGGACAACAGAC
>Ga0315899_10000484_pt1 | contig 47632 bp, 50 predicted proteins | sample LakEriMetagenome_2_FD_203518 | JGI IMG/M metagenome (GOLD analysis project Ga0315899, IMG submission 203518) | Freshwater fungal communities from buoy surface, Lake Erie, Ohio, United States - Buoy 4 MA112 | ecosystem: Environmental > Aquatic > Freshwater > Lake | place: USA: Lake Erie, Ohio...
ATGTAGTTCCGTCATCGCCGGTCTTTGTGTAAATGCGCGTTAAATTAACCATGTGCCTACCCTATAAGTAGACTGCCGCTATGGCATCCCACGATCGCTTCCGCATAGTCGGCGGAACCTCCCTGCGGGGAGAAGTCTCTGTAACAGGTGCCAAGAACTCGGTTTTAAAGCTTATGGCAGCCTCATTGCTGGCCGCCGGCACAACAACAATTAGAAATGTTCCAGACATTGCTGATGTGGACATCATGGCTGACCTTTTAACCAGACTTGGTTGCACCGTTGTGCGCGGTGCGGATACGGTCACAATTACAGTCCCGCAAGAGCCTGCTCATCGCGCTGATTACGATTTGGTTCGAAAGATGCGAGCATCGATCAACGTCCTTGGTCCTTTAGTTGCACGAGTTGGTCAAGCAGATGTCGCACTTCCCGGTGGAGATGCAATTGGTTCAAGAGGTTTAGATTTTCACATCAAGGGTCTTGAATCACTGGGTGCAAAAGCACATATTGAACATGGATATGTAATTGCAGAAGCACCAAATGGATTAACTGGCGCACCAGTCGAATTAGATTTCCCAAGTGTGGGTGCAACTGAAAACATCATGACCGCTGCGGTGCTAGCCAAGGGTGTAACAACAATTGATAACGCAGCACGTGAACCTGACATCGTCGACCTAGGCGATTTCTTGATTTCAATGGGTGCAAAGATCGACGGCTTGGGTACTCCCTTAATCACAATTACAGGCGTTGAAGTTTTACATCCAACTGATCACACAACTATTACTGATCGCATCATCACCGGCACGTGGGCATTTGCCGCGGCCATGACTCGTGGTGACATCACAATTCATGGTGCGCGACCTGAACATCTTGAATTACCTCTTGAAAAATTAGCATCCGCAGGTGCGATCATCACATCGACCGCCGATGGAATTCGTGTGAAGATGGATGTGCGTCCGCAAGCCATTGATGTTGCGACACTTCCCTACCCAGGTTTTCCTACCGATTTGCTTCCAATGGTTATCGCCCTCAATGCAATCGCAGATGGTCACTCTTTAGTTACTGAAAATGTCTTTGAATCCCGCTTTATGTTCGTGAATGAACTCAGCCGTTTAGGCGCGCAAGTAAGCGTGGATGGCCATCACGCCTCAATAACAGGCGTAGAAGAGCTATCTGGCGCACCTGTTGAAGCCCACGATATCCGCGCCGGCGCAGGATTAATTCTGGCGGCGCTAGTTGCAGAAGGTGAAACGACTGTAGATCAGGCTTTCCACGTCGACCGTGGATATCCCAACTTTGCAGAACAGTTGCAAAGCCTCGGTGCTCAAGTCACCCGCGAATAGCTTTTCTCTCAACGCAAAAACGAGTTAATTTCTAGCGGAGAAAAGTGTGTAGTTGCTTCTTCATCTTTTCAAAGCTAGAAAATTAACTCGTTTAGCTACTTCTTCATCTTTTCGTAGCTGAGAATTACTTTTTTATTTAAGTCTTAGTTGATTGACTCCGTAAGGATTGAAACTCGGTTGTTTGCAACTGATAGAAAACCACCAGAGACGTTGAACTCTGTTGCTTCTCCGTTAGTGCCATTAATAACAACCTTACCGTCGACAAGTACTCCAAAAAGCGGCGAGTGATCGGTAAGAACACCGATATCACCCTCGACTGTGCGGGCAGAAACTGATGTTGCTTCGCCCGACCAGACGCGCGCCGTTGGAGATACTAATTCGACTTTAAGTGTCATGATCGATTACTTTGCCAAGCTTGCTGCTAGTTCAGCTGCATTGCGCTCTACATCTGCAAGACCACCGCACATGAAGAATGCCTGCTCTGGAATGTGATCGTACTTTCCATCTGCAAGTGCTTCGAATGCTTCGATTGTCTCTGAAAGTGGAACGAATGATCCGTCGATTCCTGTAAACACCTTCGCAACGAATGTGTTCTGTGACAAGAAGCGCTGGATACGACGTGCGCGGCCTACTAGTACGCGGTCATCTTCTGACAATTCATCGATACCAAGAATTGCAATGATGTCCTGTAGATCCTTGTAACGCTGCAAGATCTGCTTGATGCGGTTAGCAACACGGAAGTGGTGCTCACCGATGTAGCGTGGATCCAAGATGCGTGAAGTTGAGTCAAGTGGATCCACAGCTGGGTAGATACCAAGCTCTGAAATCGGACGAGACAACACTGTTGTTGCATCTAAGTGCGCGAAAGTAGTGTGTGGCGCTGGGTCAGTAATATCGTCAGCAGGGACGTAAATCGCCTGCATAGATGTAATTGAGTGACCACGTGTAGATGTGATGCGCTCTTGTAGCTGACCCATTTCATCAGCCAATGTTGGCTGGTAACCCACAGCAGATGGCATACGGCCTAGAAGTGTTGAAACCTCAGAACCTGCCTGTGTGAAACGGAAAATGTTATCGATGAACAGAAGTACGTCCTGCTTTTGAACATCGCGGAAGTACTCAGCCATTGTTAGTGCTGACAAAGCAACACGTAGACGCGTGCCAGGTGGTTCATCCATCTGACCGAACACTAACGCGGTCTTGTTAATAACACCGGTCTCGGTCATTTCAAGGAACAAGTCGTTACCTTCACGAGTACGCTCACCAACACCGGCGAATACAGATACACCACCGAAGTTTTCAGCTACACGGTAAATCATTTCCTGAATCAAAACTGTCTTACCTACACCTGCACCACCGAATAGACCGATCTTTCCACCCTTTACGTAAGGTGTAAGTAGATCGATAACCTTAATTCCGGTTTCAAACATCTCAGTTTTTGATTCCAACTGATCAAATGCTGGTGCATCGCGGTGAATTGGCCAACGCTCTTTGATGTCGAGAGATGAGGTTGGTACATCGAGTGACTCACCAAGTGTGTTGAACACATGGCCTTTTGTCACATCACCAACAGGAACTGAGATCGGTGTCCCTGTATCTGAAACTTCTGCGCCACGGACCATACCGTCGGTTGGCTGCATCGAGATTGCACGCACGAGGTTATCGCCAATGTGTTGAGCAACCTCGAGTGTCAGGGTACGAGTAGTACCTGACATGGTTGTCTCTACATGTAGCGCGTTAAAGATCGCTGGCATTGAATCCGCGGGGAATTCAATATCCACCACCGGTCCGATTACGCGAGCTACGCGGCCCTTTTTTGAGTTCGACATCATTCACTCCCTGCACTAGCTGAGGCCAACGCGTCTGCGCCGCCAACAATTTCACTGATCTCTTGTGTAATTTCGGCCTGACGAGCCGCGTTCGCAAGTCGCGTTAGCGACTTGATTAAATCATCAGCATTGTCAGTTGCTGACTTCATAGCGCGACGGCGAGCTGCATGCTCTGAAGCTGCAGATTGCAACATCGCGTTAAATACTCGAGCCTCAATGTATCGAGGTAGCAATGCATCAAGCACCACACCTGCATTAGGTTCGAATTCATACATAGGAAGCAAACCAGCAGGTGCTGGTGCATCACTTTCTACAACTTCCAGAGGAAGCATGCGCTTTGCCATTGCATTTTGGATAAGCATTGACTTGAACTCTGTAAAGACGATGTGAATTTCATCTACGCCATCTGCTTCAGTTTGTGCATCAGCGATGAAAGCCTTAATCAATGCGCCAGCAACTTCCTTCGCATCTTCATATGTTGGATTATCTGAAAAGCCTGTCCACTGTCCTGCAATCTGACGATCACGGAACTTGTAGTAACCAACAGCTTTACGACCAACTAGGTACGGCTTAACTTCAAGACCGCGCTCACGTAGAAGGGCTGCAAGTTGCTCCCCTTCCTTGATCGCGTTGTTGGAGTAAGCGCCAGCCATTCCGCGGTCTGCCGAAATAATCAAAATCGCTGCGCGAATTGGTCTTTCAGAAGATGTCGTTAATGGGTGGTTTGTTGAAGAGTAAGTGGCAACTGCAGATACCGCACGGGTCAACTCATTGGCATAAGGAGTTGAAGCTGCGACTCGTTGCTGCGCCTTAACGATACGAGAAGCAGAGATTAACTCCATTGCTTTCGTAATCTTTTTGGTCGCTTTAACGGATCGCATCCGTCGGCGATATATGCGAAGTTGGGCACCCATGGGTTACTTCTTCACCGCCGGAGGAACAAACTTAGTGATCTGCTCTGCTTCTTCCCCATCTAGGGCTTCAGCTGGAGCTTCATTAAGAGCATGTGATGCAGATGATTTGAACTGCTTCTTAAATGAAGCAACCGCTTCCTCCATCTTTGCAATGGTGTCATCATCTAGCTGCTTAGTCTCAGAGATAACAGCGTTAATCTCTTTGCGTTCGCGAGCGATAAAGTCGAGAAGCTCTGCTTCGAAGCGACGGATATCTGCAACTGCAACATCATCAAGCTTTCCAGTAGTACCGGCCCAGATTGAAACAATCTGACGCTCCAATGAGTACGGTGAGTACTGACCTTGCTTGAGAAGTTCAACCATACGTGCACCGCGCTCAAGCTGAGCCTTTGATGCAGCATCAAGATCTGAACCGAAAGCAGCGAAGGCTTCAAGTTCACGGTATTGAGCTAGGTCAAGACGTAGACGACCAGCAATCTTCTTCATCGCCTTTGTCTGCGCAGAGCTACCAACACGAGAAACAGAAACACCTACGTTGATCGCTGGGCGAACACCGGCGTTAAACAAATCTGTTTCGAAGAAGCACTGACCATCAGTAATAGAAATTACGTTTGTAGGAATAAACGCAGAAACGTCATTTCCCTTTGTTTCGATGATTGGCAAACCGGTCATTGAACCGCCACCTAATTCATCGGAAAGCTTTGCGCAACGTTCTAGTAAACGTGAGTGTAAGTAGAAAACATCGCCTGGGTACGCTTCACGGCCTGGTGGACGACGAAGTAGAAGTGAGACTGAACGGTAAGCCTCAGCTTGCTTTGATAAATCATCAAACACGATAAGTACGTGCTCGCCCTTGTACATCCAGTGCTGACCAATTGCAGAACCGGTGTATGGAGCTAGGTACTTGAAACCTGCTGGATCTGATGCAGGTGAAGCAACGATTGTTGTGTACTCCATTGCGCCAGCTTCTTCGAGTGCGCCCTTAACAGCTGCAATCGTTGAACCCTTCTGACCAATAGCTACATAAATACACTTAACCTGCTTCTTCTTATCGCCAGATTTCCAGTTTTCCTTCTGGTTAATAATTGTGTCTACAGCAACCGCTGTCTTACCTGTCTGACGGTCACCAATGATCAATTGGCGCTGTCCGCGACCAATCGCTGTCATCGCATCGATCGCCTTGATACCAGTTGCAAGTGGCTCTTTAACAGGTTGGCGCTGAACTACAGAGGGAGCCTGTAGTTCAAGTGCACGACGTGCTTCAGATTTGATCTCACCCTTGCCATCAATTGGATTTCCAAGTGCATCAACGACGCGACCTAGGAAACCGTCGCCAACTGGTACAGAGAGAATTTCACCAGTACGACGAACAGATGTTCCTTCTTCAATTCCTGTTGTGCTGCCCAAAATAACTGTTCCGATTTCGCGAACATCTAGGTTGAGTGCAAGACCTAGCGTGCCGTTAGCAAATTGCAATAGCTCATTTGCCATTGTCGAAGGCAAACCTTCAACGCGTGCAATGCCATCGCCTGCCTGGCTTACTGTTCCTACCTCGTCGCGAGCCGCAACGCCTGGATCGTATGACTTAACGAAGTTCGCTAAGGCACCCTGAATCTCTTCAGGATTGATCTTTAGGTCTGCCATGTGTTTCTCCCTTTATTTGCTTCCAGCAAGAGCGCGTGCGGCTCCAGCCAAACGATTTGAAACTGATCCATCAACGATTTCATCTGCAAACTTCACTGAAACTCCACCCAACACAGTTGGATCGATCTCAATATTGATACGAACTGGTTGTCCAACCTTGCTAGTTAAAGTTGTAGCTAGACGATCTTGCTGTGCTTGGCTTAGTGGAGCTGCAACGCGAACCAAAGCAATAACTCGGTTACGACGTGCTGCTAGCGCTGCTTGGTAATCAGCAAATGCTGACTCGATACTGCGCCCTCTCCATGCATTCACCATCTGTGAAACCAGCTTTACAGTTGAACCAGATGCGCCCTTGAGAATGTCAGCAACTAAAGTTGCTTTGGCATTCGTAGCATCTGATGTCAGCGCTTTACGCAGATCTGTTGAACTCGCAAAGGCTGCTGCAGCTGTGAAAATTTCATCCTCTACACGGTCTAGTTCGCCTGCAATATTGGCAGCTGATGCTTCCGCTTCGATTGCTAGCTGTTCTAGAACAAGTACAAGATCCTTTGGTGCCGACCAGCGCAGGCTTGATAACTCGGTAACTAAACCAAGTGCAACCGCACCGACCTTCTTGCCAAATAGTTCAGAGATAAATGCTGCCTTTGCCTTTCCATCGCGAGATGGATCGGTAAGTGCGCGACGTACAGCAATATTCGTGCTGAGTACATCTGCAACAAAGAAAAGTTCAGAACTCAGAGCAGATGCACTGTTTGCATCTGCGCCTTTGACGGCAGCATCAAGTGAAACACGTGAAGCCACAAGTGACTTACGGCTGCTGCCTCCGAAGTGAGCTCTCATTATTTCCTATACCTGTTCTCTACTTAGATTTTTCTAGATCTTCGAGAAAGCGATCAACGATTCGTGATTGACGAGCTTGATCATCCAAAGCTTCTCCAACAATCTTTGAAGCAAGTTCAACTGCCAGCGCACCAACTTCATTGCGAAGTGATGTCACCGCTTGTTGACGTTCTGCTTCGATTGAAGCGTGAGCAGTTGCTGTGATGCGAGCTGCTTCTTCTTGTGCCTTGGCACGAAGATCTTCAATGATTGCTGCACCTTGAACACGAGCTTCTTCACGAAGTGTCTGTGCTTCTGATTGTGCCTTTGATAGCTGCTCCGTGTATTGAGCCAATGCGCGTTGAGCTTCTGCCTGTGCCTTTTCAGCACGTTCGATTCCACCTTGAATAGCGTGGGTTCGAGCTTCGAAAGCCTTCTCAAACATTGGAACTACAAACTTACGAAGCGTTAGGAATAGAAGGGTGAAGGCGATCGCACCAACCACAAGCTCAGCTGTGTGAGGTACGAGCGGATTCAACTTCTCTCCCGCTGCTAAGTTAACAAATTGCATCAGTTGTCCTTAAATCTTCGAATTAGAGAACGAATGCTAGAACGAGACCAAAGAGTGCGAGAGCTTCAGCAAGCGCGAATCCAAGGAACGCGATTGGCTGTAGAACGCTACGTGCTTCAGGCTGACGTGCAACGCCGTTGATGTATGCGGCGAAGATAAGACCAGTTGCGATACCTGGACCAATTGCTGCGAGGCCGAAACCAACCAGGTTGAGTGTGCCTTCCATTTATTTCTCCTTATTTCCTATTAGTGCTCGTCGGCAAGGGCGCCGGCGATGTATAGAGCTGCGAGCAGAGTAAAGATGTACGCCTGCAAGCATTGGACCATGAATTCAAAGAAGGTCAGCACAATGCCAATTGCGAAGGCAAATGGGCTGATCAACTTCAAACCAATAACACCTTGAAGTAGATGTTCTCCACCCAAGATAAACACGAGCAACAACAAGTGGCCCGCGAACATATTTGCAAAAAGACGAAGTGAAAGCGTAAGTGGGCGAACAACGAAGAATGTAAGGATCTCAAGTGGAGTGATCAAGATGTAAGCAGCCTTGGGAACGCCAGGCATAAACATGATTTCCTTGAAGTACTTAAATGCGCCTTGCTTTTTAACACCCACATAGTGGAAAACTAAATAAACTGTAATTGCCAAGATGTACGGGAATGAAACTCGCGACATCGTTGGGAATTGAATAAATGGAATAATTCCGAAAATGTTGTTTACAAGAATAAAAGTGAAGAGCGAGAACAGGTAGGGAACAAAGCGTAAGAAGTCATGCCCGATGACCTCTTTAGCTAAATTCTCGCGAACAAATGAGTAGACAGATTCGCCAGCAAATTGGAACTTACTGGGGATAATCGATGCTTTGCGTGAAGATAAAATGAAAAATGTTGAAATTAAAATTACTGAAAACAAAACTAGGAAAATTGGCTTAGTTGTGTATGGGTTGTCGCCGAAAATTGGAGGAAGTTCGAAGTCATTGCTGCTAGGTGGGACGAAACCCTCACCCTCAGCGGCAGAACGCAATTGAACGCGCACGCATACTCCTCAAAATTGATAGGGCGGGAAGACGGGGCAACTCTATGGGAGAGGGGTTATTTATGAGAAATCGAAATGGGCTCAGGGGCTGTGATGTTGAGCGTGGCTGTAGGGGTTATTCTCGACCGAATCTCAGCCAGATTAGGTAGATGGCACCGCTGATTCCTACCAGCAGGCCGGTCAAGGTGAAGTACCCAGTGTTGAGCCACTTATCAAGGGCGATCCCGACGCCTCCCCAGAAGATCAACCCAGATAGGAGATAGCCAAAGATGGACCACATTGCGTTTTCTTCACGGTTAGCCATGGGAACTCCTTGCCTCGGGGTGGTAAATCTACTGCTGCTTGTTGGACTCGGGAAGGGGCAAATGTAGGCGAAGTTTCATGTAACTGGCAATTTCGCCCCACAGCCAGGCGATAGTTAGCGCAACGGCGGTAATCCCAAAAGCTGTGCGGTTGATGGTTTCTCGCTCTGTGAATTTGGAGATCGCCCACAGAAGTAAACCCAAACCAAACAACTTGGCAAAGTAAGAAAAAAGCGCCATGGCCATTGTCGAAATGGGATCTAAGTTTCGGGTCAATCGAGACACCGCAATATGAATGACAAAGAAAATCACTACAACGAACTGTGCAAGTAGAGCTCCCCAAAAACCGCTGAGTCCCTGAATCAATGCAGAGATAGCGATCGCCACCAAGCCAACTATAAGTGTTGGAAAAAATGCTCCGCGAAGCAAAAGCGATTCGTTGCTTTTTTCACTCATGCATCTACCTTTTTCTTCCTTTTCATTACTGCAAAGCTCATTGCAATTAAAACAGCCACTGTAATCAAGGCTACCCACCACGGCGCGAAAGCAAGAACCGTTACCGGAAATGCGATCGTTGCAGTCCATAGATACAAAATGACTGCAGTCTTGTTTGTTGAGTTACCGGCGCTGAGTAAGCGGTGATGCAAGTGCAGCTTGTCCGGTGCGAATGGAGAACGTCCAGCTTTTAAGCGCCGACCAACTGCCAACAGTAAATCTAAAAATGGGATTGCAAGCACTGCAAATGGAAGCAATAGCGGAAGCAAAGTAGGTCCAAGAGATTCGGCAGAAATTGCATTGGGATCTACTTGGCCAGTCAAGGTAATTGCCGCAGCTGAAAGAAGAAGACCTAATAACATGGATCCGCTATCGCCCATAAAAATCTTGGCTGGGTTGATGTTATGTGGCAAGAAACCTAAGCAAATACCGACTAAAACTGCGGTTGTGAGCGATGGCGCACCTGCACGGCTAAAGCCGTAATCAACGGCTAACAAGTAAGCAAAAGCAAAGAATGCGATGCCTGAAATAGCCACAATTCCTGCGGCCAACCCATCCATGCCATCAATAAAGTTAACTGCGTTAATAACGACCACGACGATTAAAACCGTTAGTAACTGACCAATGCTTGGCGGCAAGGTGATCACACCATTAATTGGTAGCCACAAAATCTGGATTCCATAAATCAACAGGATGCCTGCAACGAAAACTTGTCCTGCTAGTTTTGTTAGGGAATCTAACTCGAAACGATCATCTGCCATTCCTAGCAACACAATTGCCGTAGCCGCCAAGAATATTCCCTGAGTTTCATGGCCAAATGATTTACCAACAAGCGGAAGGTGATTAACAATTGCAAAGGTAAGCGCCATCGCTGCCCACATAGCAACACCACCCCAGCGCGCTGTTGGAACGCTATGGATATCACGTGAACGAACTTTTGCTATCGCACCAAAACGAATTGCTTGAGCACGAACAATGGGAGTAATTAAGTAACACAACGCTGCCGAAATTAGCAGGGTGATTAAGTACTCGCGCATTGAAGGGAATTACGCCTGGTAGATAGGAAAACGGGCAGTGAGTGCATGAACTTCAGATTTAATCGCAGCATGTGCCGATGCATCATCAGTCTTGATTGCGCGGGAAATCAATGACGCGATCTGCTTCATCTCTTCAACACCCATTCCCTGTGTTGTTGTTGCAGGAGAACCAACACGAATACCACTAGTAATTCCTGGCTTTTCTGGATCATAAGGAATCGAGTTCTTGTTCATAACAATTCCTGCAGCTCCGCAACGCTCATCTGCAACCTTGCCGGTAACTCCCGTGCTTCGAATATCCATTAACGCAAGGTGAGTTTCAGTGCCGCCAGATACTGCACGCATACCCTCGGCCTCAAGTGCTGCTGCAAGTGCCTTTGCGTTAACAATGACATCAGCTGCATACTTTTGGTAACCAGGCGTTGCGCATTCAGCCAAAGCGATCGCTTTGCCAGCAACTGCAGACATAATCGGTCCGCCTTGCATTCCCGGGAAAACCGCCTTATCAATAGCGGCAGCATGTTGTGCTTTAGCCAAAATCATTCCGCCACGTGGTCCACGCAAAACTTTATGTGTCGTAAATGAAACAACATCTGCATATGGAACAGGTGATGGGATCGCTTTTCCAGCAACAAGACCGATGAAGTGCGCAGCATCTACCCACATAATTGCGCCGACTTCATCGCAAATTTCGCGAATCTTTGCAAAATCTACAAGTGATGGATACGCAGTTGCGCCTGAACAAATCATCTTTGGCTTTGTGCGTATCGCTTGTTCGCGCAGTTGGTCGTAATCAATCAACTCGTTATCTTGGCGAACTCCGTAGGACTCGATGTTGAACCACTTGCCTGAAAAGTTAACTGGCGAACCATGTGTTAAGTGACCACCGTGTGCCAAGTCCATTGCAAGAACTGTGTCTCCTGGCTTTGTAAATGCTTGATACACCGCAACGTTTGCTGATGCACCAGAATGTGGCTGAACATTTGCATGCTCTGCACCAAATAATGTTTTTGCGCGATCGATCGCTAGGTATTCAGCCTTATCAACTTCTTCGCAGCCACCGTAATAGCGCTTGCCTGGGTAACCTTCGGCATATTTATTTGAAAGCGTCGAACCTAGGGCTGCCAGAACTGCACGTGAAGTAAAGTTTTCAGATGCGATTAACTGCAGATTCATCTGTTGACGCTTAAGTTCGGATAAAAGAACCGCGGCAATCTCGGGATCCTGCGAAGTTAAAAGGTTGAAATCTGGGCCATAGAAGGTTTCGGACATGGCTAAACCCTATACGGCAAGTAGATCAAATGCCTGTTGCTCCGGGCACGATGGCTTGGATCTCTGCAAGTGAGATTGCCCCCTCGCGCAGGTACCGCACACCGGTTTCATCAGCCTCGATGACGGTAGAAATTGGCCCCTTGCGAAGATTTCCATTATCAAACTTCAGGGCAACATCTGATTCAAGAACCCACACATCGCTGAGAGATTTTGGTGCAGCCATTCCCTTGCGTGCTGCACTTGCAACAGCAAGTGGTCCTGTTTGTGTAACTAAAGCTTTCGCAAACTTTGCTTTTGGAATTCGTACGCTGACGCGATCTAGTTGATTGTTATCTCCAAGATCCCAACTAAGACCAAGTTGTGGACGAAGATTAAGTGACAACATTCCGGGCCAAAACTTTTTCATCAAAGCTTTAATTTCAGGAGTTGTCTCACGAATAATTCCATCAGTTGTCTTAACGCTTCCAACAATTACTTGAGCTGCAGTAAACAATGGATCTCCGCGCAATACATGCATCGCACGAACCGCATCTTGTTTGAAAGCATCACATACATACGCGTAGCTATGTTCCATTGGGATAACGATGATGAAACCATCGGCGATAGCTTTAGCAGCCTTGTTAACGTGACGAGAAAGTTCGCCTTTCTTCAAATCAATTTCCTTAGCCATGGCTACCTCCTCACCGCACTAGTCCAACGTGGTCTTCCTACTAGGTCATCATGCAGGGCAACCTCTGAAAAATCTACTGACAACGCAGCCGCAATCGCACCGCCCTGTTCTTCAGTATGTTCAATTACTAGAACTCCCCCAGATTTTAATAGGCGAGCCGCAGCGGTAATGAATTGTTGCGGAATCTCCATCCCAGTAGGGCCGCCAAACAAAGCAATGTGAGGTTCAAACCCTGCAACATCTCGGGGCAACTCTTGTGAATCAGGAACATACGGGGGGTTAGCAATAACAACATCGCATTTAATGCCAGGCAAAACATCTGCCACATCGCCTTCTACAACTCGTACATTTTCAGCAATTACCGAGACGTTCTTCTTTAGCCAGACCAAGGCTTCGGGGCTTTTTTCTACAGCAATTACTCGGGTAGTTGGTGCCTCTGTTGCAATCGCCAGCGACAACGCACCTGAACCGGCACCTAGATCGATCACGCTTACTGGTGCCGGAAGATTTTCAATATGTTGCAACACCGCTTCGACCAATAACTCTGATTCTGGACGCGGTACCAAAACGCCTGGGCCAACTTCAATGTTTAAGTATCTAAAGCCAGCCACACCCGTTAAGTACTGCAATGGTTCAAAGTTAAGTCGACGATCTAATAAATCATAAAACTGTTCTTCTAGAACTTCCTTGTCTTGAAATGCAAGCAAGGTTGATTCAACCAAAACTGGGTTGTGAAGATCCATGCGCGAAAGTCCTAGGACATGAGCTAGCAGATGTTCTGCATCAACTTCGGAAATACCAGATTCAGCTAACTGCGATTTCGCATCGCGCAGAATCTCCCTAACGTTCATTGAACTGCTGAGCATTTTAGTTTGCGTTAGCCAAACGTGCTGCTTTGTCAGCATCTAGCAAAGTTTGGATCATGTCATCTAAATCGCCATTTAAAACCGCATCCAAGTTGTTTGCCTTGTAGTTAACGCGGTGATCGCTGATTCGGTTTTCCGGAAAGTTGTATGTGCGGATTCGCTCTGAACGATCCACTGTACGAACCTGACTCTTGCGCTCAGCAGATGCAATAGCTTCGGCCTTTTCCTGAGCATCTGCCAATAGACGTGCGCGCAAAATACGCAGCGCAGATTCCTTGTTCTGTAACTGGCTCTTCTCGTTCTGACAAGAAACAACGATTCCGGTTGGTACGTGGGTTAAACGCACCGCAGAGTCTGTTGTATTAACTGATTGTCCGCCCGGACCTGATGAGCGGTACACATCTACGCGCACATCATTCATATTCAGCTCGACATCGACTTCTTCAGCTTCAGGAAGGATCAAAACACCAGCTGCAGATGTATGAATTCGCCCTTGGCTTTCTGTTTCTGGCACACGTTGTACACGGTGAACTCCACCTTCAAACTTCAAACGCGCATATGGAGATTCTCCAGGTGCAGCTGTTCCCTTTGATTTAACCGCTACCGAAATATCTTTGTATCCACCCATTTCACTTTCAGTGGCATCAATAATTTCAACTTTCCAGTTGTGCTTTTCTGCATAGCGCATGTACATACGCAACAGATCGCCAGCAAACAAGGCGGACTCATCTCCACCTGCTCCAGCTTTAACTTCCAAAATTACATCGCGATCATCATTGGGATCACGTGGCAGTAATAACTCTTCAAGCTTTTCAGCCGCTGCATCGCGCGCTGCTTCTAGTGCAGGAATTTCAGCCGCAAAATCTGGATCGACAGCAGCAAGTTCGGCTGCCGCCAACAAATCATCTTCAGAAGATTTCCACGCTTTGAACCCTGCAACAACTGGACCCAACTGCGCGTAACGACGTCCAAGCTTTCGAGCATTGGCTTGATCTTCGTGAATAGAAGGATCAGCCATTTTTTCTTCAAGTTCGGCGTATTCGCGCACCATTTCATGTGCTGATGCAAAGCGATCATTGCTCATCGACTGCTCCTTTCTATCTCGTAATCAGTACTGAATTAAACCTTGGGAAATAAAAAAACCGCGACCGCAACCCGACAAGGGCTGCGATGCGGTTTTTTAAAAGCTAGTTCTTCTTACCGAAGCGCTCTTCGAACTTAGCCACGCGACCACCAGTATCAAGGATGCGCTGCTTACCTGTGTAGAACGGGTGGCAGACTGAGCAAACTTCAACGTAGATAGATCCGCTAGCAACTGTTGAACGAGTTACAAACTTCTCGCCGCAACCACAAGTTACTTGGGTGTCTTTGTACTCTGGGTGGATATCTGGCTTCATGGTTATTCCTTTTTTCGTGTTTGGGTCCTGCTCCTATTAATAGGTATCAGGTGAACCAAACGGACGGTTAACAGACCCCAAGGGTAGGCGATAAGCCCACAATTGAGAAATTTACGCTTACTTTGAGTCGTCTGGACCCGAAGTTGTCTTCTGAATCTGCATCAAGAACTCGACGTTGGACTTTGTGCCCTTCATCTTCTCGAGCAACAATTCCAAAGCAGCTTGTGGCTCTAGTGCGTGCAATACGCGACGTAGTTTCCACACAATGTTGAGCTCTTCTGAACCCATAAGGATTTCTTCCTTACGTGTACCTGAGGCAACAACGTTAACCGCAGGGAAGATGCGCTTATCAGCCATACGGCGATCAAGGATTAATTCCATGTTTCCAGTTCCCTTGAACTCTTCGAAGATAACTTCATCCATACGAGAGCCCGTATCAACGAGCGCTGTTGCAAGAATCGTTAGTGATCCGCCATCTTCAATGTTACGAGCAGCTCCGAAGAACTTCTTTGGTGGATACAGCGCTGCAGAATCAACACCACCAGAAAGGATGCGGCCTGATGCAGGTGCTGCAATGTTGTATGCGCGACCAAGACGAGTAATTGAGTCAAGAAGAACAACTACATCGTGACCTAGTTCAACTAAACGCTTTGCGCGCTCGATAGCAAGTTCAGCAATTGTTGTGTGGTCATCAGCTGGGCGATCAAAAGTTGAAGCAATAACTTCACCCTTAACACTGCGCTGCATATCTGTAACTTCTTCCGGACGCTCATCAACTAGAACAACCATCAAGTGACACTCTGGGTTGTTTGTTGTGATCGCGTTAGCAATTGATTGCAGAACCATTGTCTTACCAGCCTTTGGAGGCGAAACGATAAGACCACGTTGGCCCTTACCAATTGGTGCGATCAAATCGATAACACGAGTTGTAAGAATGTTTGGCTCTGTCTCAAGACGCAAGCGCTCCTGAGGATAAAGTGGAGTCAACTTTCCGAATTCAACACGGTTACGTGCTTCTTCAGGAGTCATTCCATTAACAGTTTCAAGAGTGATCAAAGCGTTGAATTTTTGCTTTGTTTCACCTTCGCGAGGCTGACGAACCTGGCCTGTAACTACATCGCCCTTGCGCAGACCGTTCTTGCGAACCTGCTGCAATGAAACATAAACATCGTTAGGACCTGGCAGGTATCCACCTGTTCGGATGAATGCGTAGCTTTCGAGAATATCGAGCAAGCCACCTACTGGAACTAGAACATCATCTTCGCCGATTACTGGCTCGCGCTCTTCGCGAGGTGCGCGGTCACGGTTGCGATCGCGGTTACGGTCACGTCCACGACCACGGTCGTTGCGATCAAAGCGGCCACCACGGTCGTTGTTTCCGCGGTCGTTGTTTCCGCGGTCGTTGTTTGACCGATCACCATTAGATTGGTGCGCTGAATCGTCATCGCCGTCATCATCTGAATCTTGTGTGTTGTTTGAAGGCTTTGATTCTTTCTTACGATTGTTACGTGCTTCGCGACGTGCTTCGCGTTCAGCCTTTGCAGCTTCGCGGTTCTTCGCTTGTAAATCAGCGATCGCCTCTACTAGTGCGTCCTTCTTCATCTTTGCTGCGCCATCAACACCAAGTTGTGTAGCTACTGTCTTCAACTTTGGAAGGGTCATTGCAGCAAGCTCTGGACTGTTTGAGCGGACTGGTTCAATTTCTGTTGTCATGTATATCTTTTCGCTATTGGTTCTCAATCTAAAACTGAGGAGTTTTAAACCCTAAAGAACCTGGATTTTTGTTTTTATAGATTCACCTGATGTGTTACTGGCTGCTAGATGAGCCGTTCAGATGAGTAAAGGTTAGCAGGATTGGGTAGAAAATCGCAAAATCAGGCTGTGACTACCGCAACCCCTGTGCGTGAAACGCCCAATGGGATCATCTGGAACTTCTCGCCTGCGGCCCGCTCTAATTCTGCAGCTTCAGCATCTCCCCCTGTATGAAGAACCAAAACAGTTGGACCTGCGCCTGAAATAAATGCTGCAACTCCGGCTTTACGTAGCTTTGTCATCAAAGCAAAGCTCTGTGGCATCGCATCGCTTCGATAGCTCTGGTGCAAGTAATCCTCGGTAGCAGCCAGCAATAGATCTGGGCGATGTTGCAAAGCTTGAACCAAGACCGCTGTATTAATTGAGTTTCGAACCGCATCGTGATGTGGAATTGATTCAGGAAGCATCTTGCGTGCTTTTGATGTTGAAAGCTCTGTAGCTGGAACAAAAGCAAGTGCCGAAATTCGAGGATCAACTTCGATGTTTAATGATTGCGCAATTACTTTTCCGCGTTGGCTTTCTTGCCACGCAACATTTGCACTGCCATAAATGGCTGCTGAAACATTGTCAGGATGGCCTTCCATTTCATTGGCTATGTTCAACATATCTTCATGTGACATGCGCTCATTACCGCCCAGAACTAGTGCGCGGGCAAGAGCTAAACCGCCAACAATTGCTGCAGCCGATGAACCCAGGCCGCGGCCATGAGGAATCACATTGAGCTGACGCAATGCGATTCCGCGCGGACGCCCACCTAAGAAATCAAAACCTTTGTACATTGCTTTGATCACTAAATTCTTATCTGTTGTTGGGACTGAATCTGCACCTTCACCGGTGACATCAATATCAACGCCCGGTTCATCCATGACTTGTGCCATATAACGATCATGCATGTTTAGCGCTAAACCAAGGCAATCAAAACCTGGTCCTAAATTCGCACTTGTCGCAGGAACTTGCACCTGCATCGGTTGCGCTTTAAAAGTTGGCTTCATTTTAAGCAAGACCTAAAGCTTTAGCTGCGATCTTTGCATTGACAGGAACAACGACCGGCTTCTTGGCAGCCTCTAATGCGTAAGGAATGTCTTTTAATCCATGTCCTGTCACTGTAATAACAATTGTCTTGTCTTTAGGCAGCTTGCCCGCCTTCTTGTACTTGATTAAACCTGCAAGACCGGCAGCAGATGATGGCTCGACAAAGATTCCTTCTTTAGCTGCAATTAAGCGATATGCAGCCAAGATTTCGCGATCTGTTACTGAATCAATTACTCCGCCAGACATATCGCGAGCTTCTACCGCCTGCTGCCACGATGCTGGATTTCCAATACGAATCGCTGTTGCGATTGTTTCAGGGTTCTTAACAATTTTGCCCTTAACAATAGGAGCAGCCCCTGCTGCTTGGAATCCGTACATCATCGGTAGCTTTGTTGTAAGCCCATCCTTGTTGTACTCCTTGTAGCCCTTCCAATATGCGGTGATGTTTCCGGCATTACCAACTGGAAGTGCGTGAATATCTGGCGCATCACCCAGCATGTCTACAACTTCAAAGCTTGCAGTCTTTTGTCCTTCAATACGGAATGGGTTCACTGAGTTAACAAGTGCAACTGGATAATTTTCAGAAAGTTCGCGAGCAAGAGTTAAGCAATCATCAAAGTTTCCGTTAACTTGCAAAATTGTTGAATCATGAATTACTGCTTGGGCAAGCTTTCCCATTGCGATCTTGCCCTTAGGGATAAGAACCGCTGGACGCATTCCGGCTTTGACTGCATAGGCTGCAGCCGATGCTGATGTGTTTCCGGTTGATGCGCAGATAACAGCCTTAGCGCCATCTTCGGCCGCCTTTGAAATCGCCATTGTCATTCCGCGATCTTTAAAGGAACCGGTTGGATTTAAACCTTCGTACTTGATCCAAACATTGTTGCCCAGAAGTTCAGAAAGATTACATGCATAAATAAGTGGTGTGCCACCTTCGCGCAGCGAAACAATCGGAGTCTTATCACTGACCGGCAGACGATGACGGTATTCCTCGATAACTCCGCGCCACTGATGTGCACCATTATTTTTCTTTGTGAACAGACCCATTAGGCAGGTGCTCCTTCAACGCGAATAACGCTCTCAACTTTGCTGACAATATCCATCTTCTTTAACTTTTCAACGCAAGCATCTAAAGCATCCTCTGATGCGGCGTGAGTAACAACGATCAATTCTGCATCTTCGCCTAATCCAGCTTGGCGAACAGTTTGAATTGAAACATTTTCGCTGGCAAAAGTTTGGGCAATAGATGCCAAAACACCTGATTTATCAGCAACATGGAGGCGTACAAAGAACTGTGATTTGACTGCGCCAATTGGAGCAATATCTAGGTCTGCATAATCAGATTCGCCATATCCAACAGTTGAATATGCAGCATGGCGAGCAACGGCAACTAAGTCACCAAGAATTGCTGATGCAGTTGGTGCACCACCTGCGCCACGACCATAGAACATCAACTGGCCAGCAGCTTCAGATTCAACATAGATGGCGTTAAAAGCGTTACGAACAGATGCCAAGGGATGGGACAAAGGCAAGATAACTGGGTGTACTCGAACGGAAATTTCATCTTTAACTGTTAGTTCAGCGATAGCAAGCAACTTAATGACGCTGTTCATAGATTTAGCTGCTGCAACATCATCTGATGAGATCTTAGAAATACCTTCGCAATAAACTTCATCGATAACCACAGTGCTGTGGAAAGCAAGGCTAGCTAACAGTGCAGCTTTTGCAGCAGCATCATGTCCTTCGATATCTGCAGTTGGATCACTTTCGGCATAGCCAAGTTTTTGAGCTTCCTTAAGAACCTCATCAAAGGCGCGGCCTTCTTCATGCATCTTTGTAAGAATATAATTTGTAGTTCCGTTAACAATTCCCATTACGCGAGTGATTTGATCACCGGCTAATGATTCGCGCATAGAACGAATAATCGGAATTGCACCAGCAACTGCTGCTTCGTAATACAAATCTACTTTGGCCGCATCTGCTGCGTTAAATAGTTCATGTCCATGAGTTGCAAGCAGCGCTTTATTGGCGGTGATGACAGATTTACCGTTCTTAATTGCTTCAAGAATTAAAGATTTAGCAGGCTCGATGCCACCCATAACTTCAATAACAATGTTGATGCTTGGATCAGAGACAATTGATTGAAGATCTGTCGTGATTAATGCTGGATCGATTCCCTCACGTGCACCAGCTGTACGAACGCCAACTTTAGAAAGTTTAAGGACCGCACCTGAACGCTCTGATAGCTCTTGCTCATCATCTTGAAGCAGGCGAGCAACCTGGCTGCCCACGACACCACAGCCGAGCATGCCAATAGAGAGTTGTTTCGAGCCCGAGTTCATGAGCCTATTCTTTCACAGATGCTTTGATCGGCGTTAAATATCGAGCATCCGAAGATCATCTTCGGTCTCGCGGCGCACAATTACTCGAGCTTTTCCATCTTTTACTGCAACTACTGGTGGACGTGGAACATGGTTGTAGTTACTTGCCATGCTGCGTCCATATGCACCCGTTGCAGGCACTGCTAATAAATCCCCCGGAATGATGTCATCGGGTAAATCAATTTCGCGAATAACAATATCGCCGGTTTCACAATGCTTGCCGACAAGGCGACTTGAAACATTGTTTGCACTGCTGGTGCGGTTGGCTAAAACTGTTGTGTATTCAGCGCCATATAGTGAAGGGCGAATGTTGTCGCTCATTCCACCGTCAACTGAAACATAGCGACGGTGTGCACCATTTTCTAAAGTTACATCTTTAACTGTGCCTACTTCATACAAAGTAAACATTGTTGGACCAACAATTGCGCGGCCTGGTTCAATTGAAATTGTCGGAACTTTCAAACCATGAGTTTGGCAGTTGCTATGAACCGCAGCAGCTAAAGCTTTCATCGCATCTGCTGGAACAACTGCAACATCTCCTGGCAGATAAGCAATTCCATAACCCCCACCAAGATCTAGTTCGGGTAGTTCGGTCTTGAACTCATCGCGATACTTTGCAAGCAGGCTAATTAAACGCTCTGCAGATAGTTCAAAAGATTCGTATCCAAAAATTTGTGAACCGATGTGTGCGTGAAAGCCTCGAAGTTCAAGTGATGAATGTGATCGAACTGCTGCGATCGCATCCCAAGCAGCACCAGATGCAATTGAAAAACCAAACTTCACATCTTCATGTGCAGTCGCAATTGATTCGTGGGTGTGGGCTTCAATTCCTGGAGTTAAACGCAACAGGACACGTTGGACTTTGTTTGCCTTGTTTGCAGCGTTAGCAACTCTTTCAATTTCATACAGCGAATCGAGAACTATTGTTCCCACACCACTTGTAACAGCCTTTTCGATCTCTGCCACAGATTTGTTGTTTCCATGTAATTCGATCTTTGCTGGATCAATTCCACCGGCTAGAGCAACGGAAAGTTCGCCTCCGGTACAGACATCGATGCCGATTCCAACATCTTTAATCCAACGGGCAACTTCGGTACAAATAAAGGCTTTAGCTGCGTAATAAACCGTTCCGGCATTTGAACCAAATGATTCTTTAAGGGCGACATTCCATGCAGCTGCTCGTGCATAAAAATCAGTTTCATCAATAAAAAATGTTGGTGTTCCAAATTCTTTAGCTAAGTTCTTTGCAAACATTCCTGCAATTGAAAGTTCAGCGCCAGTTTGGACGGATGAAGACCACATGGTTTACATCCTCTCCGGTGCGCTAACACCCAATAAATCAAGACCGTTACTGATGACCTGCTTTGTTGCAGTACACAGTAATAGACGCGCTGTGTGCAGCGCAGTTAATTGTTCATCCCCCATCGGCAAAACGCGACAGTCGTTATAAAAGCCGTGATAAGTCCCAGCTAATTCTTCGAGGTATCGCGCGACTCTGTGAGGTTCGCGGAATTCAGCAGCACTTGCCACAACGCGGGGGAATTCGGCCAATGCGCCCAGCAACTCGTTCTCGCGATCATGTGAAAGTTGTGCTGGATCAAAATCTTTGAGTTCTAGCGCTGCACCGAGCTCTTGGGCATTACGCAAAACCGCAGCAATACGTGCGTGTGCATATTGAACGTAGTAGACCGGATTTTCGTTGGTGTTTCGCTTCAGAACATCTAGATCCATCACCATAGGTGTATCCACTGGGTAGCGAATCAATGTGTAACGCGCAGCATCTACGCCGACTTTTTCAACTAATTCTTCAAGAGTAATGATTGTTCCGGCGCGCTTCGACAGCTTTACCTCTTCGCCGCCTTCCATAATCTTTACAAGTTGACCGATCAATACATGAATGTTGTATTCAGGATTGTCTCCGGCACATGCTGCAGTTGCTTTTAAGCGACCAATGTAGCCGTGGTGATCTGCGCCCAGCATGTAAATGCAGATATCAAAACCACGTTCACGTTTGTTGATGTAATAGGCGGTATCTGAAGAGAAATACGTCAGTGAACCATCGCTCTTGGTCATCACGCGATCTTTGTCATCACCAAAGTCAGTTGTTCGCAGCCATACTGCGCCATCTACTTCAAAAACATGGCCTTGTGCGCGCAATTTTTCCATGCCGTGTTCAACTGCCCCTTGGTCATGCAATGAACGTTCTGAAAACCACACATCAAAATGGGTATTGAAAGTATCCAAAACACGTTGTTGATCCTTGAGCTGTAATTGATATGCAGCTTCTCTGAAAGCAACAAAACGCTCTTCGGCCGGTAGATCTTTAATTCCAGAATTTTGTGCAACAACTTCTGCAGCCAAATCTTTTATGTACTCGCCTTGATAACCATTTTCAGGAACTGGATTACCAAGAGCGACCGCTTCAACAGATTGACCAAAGTAATCCATCTGATTTCCACGATCATTGATATAAAACTCACGAGTTACTTGCGCACCTGCGGCAGTTAGGACGCGACCAAGTGCATCACCCACCGCTGCCCATCGTGTGTGACCAAGGTGCAGAGGTCCGGTTGGGTTGGCACTAATGAATTCAAGGTTGATCTTTACGCCAGCGAGCGCATTTCCTTTTCCGAAATCCTGGGTTGACTTCAGAATCGTTTCAACCAGTGTGGCTTGGCTGGCACGGTTCAAAGTAATGTTGATAAATCCTGGGCCTGCAATATCAACCTTAGAAATTCCATCAACACCAATTAACTGGTCTGCGATGATCTGTGCAACTTCGCGGGGATTCATCCCAGCAGGCTTTGCCAACTGCAATGCAATAGAAGATGCATAGTCCCCGTGGGTACGGTCCTTCGGGCGTTCCAGCTTGATCGACTCAGGTGCTGCCCCCTTGAGCGAGCCTGAATCCAGCGCACGACCGATTGCGGCCATAAGCGCGGTCTCTAGCTGTTCTACCTGTGTGGGCATTGGCCAAGGTTATCGCGCAGCCGCAACGGCGTTACCGAATCGTTAGGTAAAGGGGTGAGATTTCTGGGTAAATCTAGTGACCTTTTTCAGGTTTCGGACTACTTTTTACACACGTTGATGCCCTCCACATCTGGTCGAAATAGTTCGGCCAGGGGCAAGACACCTTTGAAAGGTTCTAAATATATGAAGAAGCTTCGTTACGCGCTTACAGCACTCGTTGCTGTATTCGCACTCGTACTAACAGGTTGCTCAAGCTCATCAGATTCAGCTGGCGATGGTTTCGTCGGTGTAATTCTTCCTGATGCAGCGTCATCAAACCGCTGGGAAACTGCTGACCGCGGATTCCTACAAGCAGCATTTGATGCAGCCGGAGTTAAGGTTGACATTCAAAACGCAAACGGCGACAAGGAACAATTCGCAACAATTGCAGACCAGATGCTTACAGCTGGTGCAAAGGTTCTTATCCTTGTAAACCTAGATTCAGATTCAGCTAAGGCTGTTCAGGACAAGGCTGCAGCACAGGGTGTAAAGACAATCGACTACGACCGTCTAACACTTAATGGTTCAGCTTCATACTACGTTTCATTCGACAACGAAGCAGTTGGTCGTCTACAGGGTGAAGGTATCAAGGCATGTCTTGATGCAGCAGGAAAGACAAGTGCACGTATCGTTTACTTGAACGGTTCACCAACAGATAACAACGCAACTCTATTCAAGGCAGGTTACGACTCAGTTCTACGCCCATCAATTGATTCAAAGGCGTACACACTTGTTGATGACCAAGCTGTCCCAGACTGGGATAACGCAAAGGGTGGAGTAATTTTCGAACAGCAGCTAACTAAGGCTGGCGGAAAGCTTGATGCAGTTGTTTCAGCTAACGAAGGTCTTGGACTTGCAGCGATTGCTGTTCTTAAGAAGAACAAGCTAAACGGCAAGGTCTGTGTATCTGGTCAGGATGCAACTGTTGATGGACTGCGTGCAGTTCTAACAGGAGACATGTCAAACACTGTTTACAAGGCAATCAAGGCTGAAGCAGAAGGCGCTGCAACACTTGCAATCGCACTTCTACGCGGCGAAGAAGCAACAACAGCAACTGGATCAGTTAACAACGGTTCAATTGATGTTCCTTCAGTTCTATTGGTTCCAGTTGGTATCACAAAGGCAAACGTCAAGGACGTTATTGCTGATGGATTCCAGACTCGCGAAGCAGTTTGCGAAGGAATCGAAGAGATCTGCGTAGCTAACGGTCTTTAATCCCCGTCAGTTAAAGCAGTAACAGATATAGGTTGCGGCTCGGAGTTCTTACTCCGAGCCGCAACTTCTTTACTAAGAAAACCAATCATTAATTAAAAATTGGAGAGTTCATGACAACACCGCTACTGTCCTTACGAGGAGTCAATAAATCCTTCGGACCCGTTCATGTACTTAAAGATGTGAACTTTGATGTTCATGCTGGTCAAGTCACCGCACTTGTTGGTGACAACGGTGCCGGTAAGAGCACGCTGATTAAATGCATCGCAGGTATCTACACACCTGAAGCAGGTGAATTCTTATTTGAAGGTAAGAAGGTTTCTATTGGCGGACCTCGTGATGCAACCGCGCTTGGAATTGAAATTGTGTATCAGGATCTGGCACTGTGCGATAACTTGGACATCGTCCACAACATGTTTTTAGGTCGCGAACAAAAGCGCGGACCTGTTTTAAACGAAACCTCTATGGAAGCACTCGCCCGCAAGACTTTAGATGGCTTGAGTGTGCGTACCGTTAAATCTATTCGCCAAACTGTTTCATCACTTTCTGGCGGACAGCGCCAGACTGTTGCGATTGCTCGCGCAGTTCTGTGGAACAGCAAGGTTGTAATCCTTGATGAACCAACCGCAGCTTTAGGTGTTGCCCAGACTGAACAAGTTCTCAACTTAGTTCGTCGCCTTGCAGATAATGGTTTGGCGGTTGTTTTGATTAGCCACAACCTGAATGATGTTTTTGAAGTTGCTGACAATATCGCCGCGCTGTATCTAGGAAATATGGCAGCACAAGTAAATAAAAATGAGGTAATTCCTCGACAAGTTATTGAGCTAATTACGACCGGTAAATCCGCTGGAGTCGATGCTCCATCTGCTAACTCAGGAGCTACTAAATGAGTACAAATAACGAAGTAGAAGTTCCAACAATTAAGGGTGCTGCCGTTGACTACTGGGCACGTGTAAAGGCCGGAGACATCGGCTCATTGCCAGCGATTCTTGGTCTAGTTGTGCTGTGTTTAGTCTTTGGATCAATGTCTAGTGTGTTCTTAACACCTGGAAACTTGGCCAATCTGATTACTCAAGCCGCAGCGGTAATTGTTATCGCGATGGGACTTGTTTTTGTTTTGTTGTTAGGCGAGATCGATCTTTCAGCTGGATACACCGCCGGTGTTACTGGCGCGGTCCTAGTTATCTTGATTACCAATGAAGGTCAGCCTTGGTATGTAGCTCTCGTTGCAAGTATTGCAGTGGGCGTTCTTCTTGGTTTCTTATTGGGCACATTAGTCGCCCGACTTGGAATTCCTTCTTTCGTTGTTACCTTGGCGGCATTCTTAGCTTTCCAAGGGATCTTGCTGCTGCTGGCTGGTGAAGGTGGAACTATCCGCATCGAAGATCCAACGGTTTTAGCGGTCCAAAATTCAAACATGTCTCCGACAGTTAGCTGGATCTTCTTTCTAGTTGTTGCAGTTGCCTATGTTTTATCAGGTCTTTCTTCGATGAACTCTCGTCGTAAAGCTGGACTAAAGACAGAACTGAAGAAATTGTGGATCATTAAGACTGCCGGGCTTCTGCTTATTACTGGTCTTGCTGTTTTTGCACTGAACTTGGAACGCAGTAACAACCCTGATCTAGTAAGCCTCAAGGGAATTCCTTATGTTGTTCCAGTGATCTTGTTGCTACTTGTCATCGGCACATTTGTTTTGGGTCGCACCGCATTTGGCCGTCACATCTATGCAGTGGGTGGCAATGCAGAAGCTGCACGCCGTGCAGGTATTGATGTAAAGCGAATCCGAATCACCGCTTTCATGATCTGCTCTGGCTTAGCCGCAATTGCAGGATTGATCTTTGCTTCTCGTCAAAACTCGATTTCACCAACTACGGGTGGAAGTTCAACACTTCTGTACGCAGTAGGTGCGGCAGTTATTGGTGGAACATCCCTGTTTGGCGGAAAAGGAAAGATGCGCGATGCAATCCTTGGTGGCCTTGTAGTTGCCGTTATTGATAATGGCATGGGTCTTTTGGGTTATGCAGCAGGCATCAAGTTCATCGTTACAGGACTTGTGTTGCTGATTTCTGCAGGAGTGGATGCGATTTCACGCCGCGGAGCCAACGCTACTTAAGGGGTTAGATCCCCATCAAATGTTCTAGCGCTAGTTGATCAACGGCTTCATAGCCGTATCCGCGCTTGCCTGCAGCCTCTACATCGAAGGAATCTTTAGCAAGGTCCTTCCATGTTTCACCTGCAGCAAGGGTTGGCTCTGTCAGTCCAGGAATATTTGATTCCTTCATTGCTGCGATTACTCGTGGGTCTGCACGGAAAGCTGCAGCACGCTCTTTCAGAGCAAGGTAGGTACGCATATTTGCAGTTGCTGATTCCCAAACACCCTTATCGCTTTCGGTGCGTGCGGGCTTGTAATCAAAGTGCTTTGGTCCGCTGTAGTTGTGGCGCTCTAGAAGATCCACCAAGAAGAATGCAGATTTCAAATCTCCATGACCAAAGACTAAATCTTGATCAAACTTTGGACCATGCTGACCATTAAGGTCGATGTGGAACAACTTCTTGTGCCACAGAGCTTGTGCAATTCCATGAACAAAGTTCAGTCCGGCCATTTGCTCATGACCAACTTCAGGATTTAATCCAACAAGTTCTGGACGATCTAGCGAATTGATAAAAGCAAGTGCGTGACCAATTGTCGGCAAGAAAATGTCTCCACGTGGCTCATTTGGCTTTGGTTCAATTGCAAACTTAATGTCATAACCGTTATCAGTTACAAATTCACCTAAAGTATTGAAAGCTTCGCGGAATCGATCAAGGGCAACGTAGGCATCCTTGGCACCATCTGATTCAGCACCTTCACGGCCGCCCCAACAAACATATGTAGTTGCGCCAAGTTCGACTGCAAGTTCGATGTTCTTCATAACTTTGCGAATTGCATAACGGCGAATGTCTTTATCATTTGAAGTAAATGCGCCATCCTTAAATACAGGATGGGTAAACAAATTTGTTGTTGCCATCGGCACCTTCATGCCGGTTTCTGCGAGCGCCTTCTTGAAACGATCGATGTGTCCACGACGAGAGCTGTCATCACTTCCAAATGGGATCAAGTCATCATCATGGAAGGTCACACCATGTGCGCCACGGGCAGCTAATTCATTGACGGTGCGGACTGGGTCCAAAGCATCACGGGTTGCATCTCCAAAGGGGTCACGCGCCTGCCAGCCCACTGTCCAGAGGCCAAATGTGAACTTATCTGCAGGAGTTGGGGTCAATGACATGGCTTGAAGCCTTTCTTTGGGTAATGGCCGTTGGGGTAATGGCCGTTTTGGAACATTGCTAACTTACCTCTAATCTTGTCCCCTATCCATACTTAGGCGGTAACGCTTTGGTAAGGGTTTGCGGGAGTGGTGAAATGGCAGACACGCAGGTCTTAGGAACCTGTGTCTTCGGACGTGCGGGTTCAAGTCCCGCCTCCCGCACACTATTGAAAGTTAGAATGTAGTTATGGCAAAGAAATCACCAGCCAAAATCAAAAAAGAAGCCGCTGAAATAAAGCGCGCCGCCGCAGCTCGCCGCGAAGAAAAGAAGTTACAAAGGTCAAATCTTCAATCCCACGCCGAAACATCAAATAGCGATATCGACTTGGATTACTACGCCTCGGTTGATCAAGTGTGGGTGGAGCTTGGGCTGGGGGCCCCTGCCCGCCGAGCACTGATCGATGATGGCTTATTCAAATTGTCAGACCTTCGGAAAACATCTTTGGCCGCGGTTAAAGAGCTGCATGGCATGGGCCCGAATGCGATTCGTATTTTGACTGCAGCGATGAAAAAAGCAGATTTATCTTTTAGAAAGTAGCCGATTAATTAATTATTGGCCAACTCTAAAAAGAAGTACTAGTTGCTGAAAGCAAAGGCGACTAAAGCAACTCCAGCCACTGCAATTAACGCTTTTACTTCGCGGCGTCCGAGAATCAAAACCAATGCAGGTACAAATGTTGCACCAATGATTGCTGCCCCTGGACCAAAGATGAGAAGGCTGCGAGAGATGATGTCTGGCTCGCCCCATTGGTACCGCAGATTAATAAGTCCACATGCAAAGAGCATGTAACCGCCCATGCGGTAGTTGTTGATCCAGTACTTATCTAGCTTCTCAGTTTTCTTTTCTTGTTCAGGGCTCATGTGAATAGTCTATGAATGCAAACAGGAGTGCCGCTTTCGCGACACTCCTGTTTTAAGGATTCTTAGCTAAAAGAAACCACTAATCAAAGATTAGTGATCGTCCTTCATTCCTTCTGCCATTGACTTCATGCGTGCAATCTTCAGAATTGTTAGACCGAATACGCACTTCGCTAGAACGTCAGCGATTGTGTATCCAACCTGAACAGTTACGAATGATGATGCTGAAGCGTCACCAACGATGTTGAAGATGTAAGCGATTGGGTATACACCCCATGTTGCGATAAGAAGCAGACGCAAACGGCCTACAGTCTCTGCAACACCAGCTGGCTGGCGATCCAATGACTTTCCTAGTTCTACGAATAGAACGTAAAGGATGTATAGGAATGGAAGTGTTGATAGAACACCGTATAGAACCTGTGTGTTCTGATCGTTTGAAATCTCACCTGGGTATCCAAGCGCGATCATCGCAGCTGAAGCTGGGACCAAACGCATGATAAGTGAGCGTGAAACTTCGCGAGTTAGAGCAAGTACTGCAATTACCTCTACTAGTAGTAGTGGCACAGTTAGTAGCCAGTCTACGTAGCGGTATGCCTCGTTGAATGCATCCTGAGATCCATCAAGCTTGACCATTCCATTTTCTGAAGCATGCTTGAATGAATCAAAGATGCGTAGGTAGTGGTAGCCAGCGATGAATGTAACCATTGATGACATAACAAGAGCGTTACGGTACTTAGGTAGAACACGTTGCTGTGAAACTAGTGTGTAAATCGTGCAAGCGAGCATTGAAATTAGTCCAAACGAGAATACGTTATAGACCAAGTTCCATTGGTTGCTATCTAGTTGCATTTAATTAGCCTCCGTGAGGATATTGTGGAGAGATCCTTATGACCTCTCTCAAACCGCTGACCCTGGGAGACCTCGAGGAGCTCCCTTGACCATCGATAACCATAGTGTGAACCTCTTGCGAGGCTTTTGCACCTGTCTAGGGGTCTTTTTATCAATTTTTTTAAGAATTTTTTCTGGCTTTACGCATGAAAAATGGGGCGATATTCGGTACTCACCGGTATCGCCCCACCTTTTAAATTACTAGTTAGTAACTTATTGGCCTGCCCATAACTTCATTTCGGCAGCAAATGGATCAAGACCCATTGGTCCTAACTTCAATGCATAGTTGTGGAACTTCTTCATATTGAACTTGTCGCCAAGTCGAACCTTTGCATCTTCACGCGCCGTCATCCAAACACGTTCTCCGACCTTGTAAGAGATTGCCTGTCCTGGCCATCCCAAGTAACGATCGGTTTCGCTGCGTGAATGATCCTCGTCAAGAAGTGCTTGTTCGTTCAGCAGTTTGCGTGAGCTTTCCGCGTTCCACACATTGCCATCAAAATCCTTGTAGCCAAGGTGCATTCCGATATCAACAACGATACGTGCTGCACGTAGAGCTTGCGCAGATAGATATCCCATTTCAATTCCTGGCTCATCAAATGCACCCAGTTCATTCATGAAACGTTCTGCATACAGCGCCCAACCTTCACCATATCCACTAACCCAAGCTGCTTGGCGTTGGTAACGGCTAAGGCGATCTTTTTCAACTGTTGCAGTACCAATTTGTAGATGGTGACCAGGAACTGCTTCGTGGTACCACGTAGAAACCAAGTGCCAGTTGCTGACTTCATTCTTACCCAACATCGGAATCCAGGTTGTACCTGGACGTGAAAGATCTTCAGATGGTGGGTTGTAGTAAGGAGCTGATGCACTGCCTTCTGGTGCAAGTCGTGCTTCACAAATTGCGATTCGAGGATCGATTTCAAAGAATTCACCATTCATGCGCTTCATTGCCGCATCGGTGAAATCCTGCAAGTACTTAACTACATTTTCGGGACCAACAACTTTGTACTTAGGATCATTGTCCAAAGTATCTGCAACTTCGCGCAGGGTCTTGGCCTGTGGGTTGATTAGCTTTGCTAGCTCCCACATGCGATCGTTAATCGCCTTGAGCTCTTGCTTGCCCCATTCATACGTTGCTGGAAGATCAAGCTTTGCGCCAGTGAAGTAGCGAGACCAAACCGCATAGCGATCTGCACCAACAGCATCATTAGGTGTTGCGATCGGTAAGTACTTGGTGCGCAAGAAATCTGCAGCATCAGCTGAAGCTTTTTCTGCAAGCTTTGCCGCTTCGTGAATCGCTGGATACTTGCCTTCTTTATCAAAGTTCTTACACATAGCGCTGTAACCGCCATTGGCGTAGCTATCTAATTGTGCAATCACACCATTTACTTGACGTTGTGCGGTGGTTTTTCCAGATTGCGCAACGGTCAAAATGGTTTCACACCATGACTTATATGCGCCATCTACTGCCGCTAAACGCTTGGCAATATTGTCGAAATCTTGGGCATTGTTTTTGGGCATTAATTCAAAGATTGAGCGAACATCTGAAGGGGGTGATGTCAGTACATTCCACAGCACAAATGACTCTTGGCTGTCATGAAGAGCAAGACCTGATTCGAGGCGCTCAGTCATAACCGCCTTGGCAATGCGATCGATTTCATCAATCGGTTCGAGAGCTGCCAGCTTCTTTAAAGTTTCGCGGGTGAGATTCGCGCGTACTTCGGCAGCTGCAATTGAGAAGTCATCTAACTTGTCCTGGTTTAAACCATTGCCAAGATAGGTACAACCCATCGGGCTTAATGCTGCTTCTTGATCGATGTAAACATCGCTGATTTCAAATATGGGTGATCTATGTGTCATTGCGCAAGTTTGGCAGTGGCTTTGGCCTTTGTCCACGGTTAATTGTGATGGGGTGCCCTAGGCTGACTACGTGAGTCAAACCCCGGTAATTCCGCCAAAGCTTCGTGGGTGGTTTCACTTGGGCGCAACTCCGGCGGTAATAATCGCGTCGCTGGTACTTTTCATTTTGAGCGAATCATCTTTGAAATTTGCCGTCGCAATCTATTCAATAACGGCGATCATGCTTTTTAGCGTCTCTGCGATTTATCACCGGGTTCCTTGGGTTCCTGCAAAGAAGAAAATTTGGCGCCGTTGGGATCACGCTAATATCAATCTGCTCATTGCCGGTTCGTACACGCCATTTGCCGTTGCCTTACTAGAAGGTCGCGATAGAACAATTCTTTTGTCGGTTGTGTGGATCGGTGCAGCAATGGGTGTTGGGCTTCGAATCTTTTGGCTCAATGCTCCGCGTTGGTTATACGTCGCAAACTACTTACTGTTGGGATGGGTGGCCGTTTTTTACACTCCAGCGCTCTATCGAGCGGGTGGTTTGTGGGTGTTACTTCCAATCGCAATTGGAGGCCTGTTTTATTCGGTGGGGGCAATCTTCTATGCACTCAAGCGTCCGGGCAGAGCAGCAAAGTACTTTGGCTTCCACGAGCTCTTCCATATCTTTGTATTGGCCGCGTGGATCTCGCAATACGTAGCCATCTCGGTGGCGATTTACAGTAAATAGGCCTGTGCTCTAACCTAAGCCCACATCAATACATATTTATTTGAGGCGGGGTGCGTGATGGCTGAAAAGAAGAACTTCCTTAACTGGGTGGGCTTTACTGGCGAGGATGAAAGTTCAAACCAACCATCATCTGTCGATCGTATCCGCGAACTTGAAGCACAGATTGCAGATTTGAAATCACGCCGCGACATCACCGGTCTAACAAAAGAAGAGTTTGAAATTCTCGCAACAGAGACAGCGATGTCGATGATCAAATCTGCGCAAGCGCGTGAAAGCAAGGCGCAAGCTGCCGCATCACGTTTGGTGGCAGAAACAACACGAGCAACAAAGGAAGAGTTAGAAGCAGCTGATGCAAAGGCGCGTTCAATTCTTTCAGGAGCTGAAACTCGTGGGCGCAAATACATTCAGGCCGCAGAAACAGAAGCTGAAGAAAAGATTGCGATGGCAGAGGCCGAAGCTGAAGGCTTGATGGAGAGCAAGAAGCTCGAAATTTCCGCACTTGCCACTGCTGCTCGTCGTGAAGGCGAAAGAATTGTTGCTGAAGCAACTACAGAAGTTTCGGGTTACCGCGAATGGCTTTCAGGTGTTATTTCAGAGGCTGAACGTTTGTATCGAATTCAGAAGCAATCACTTGATGCAGCAGAGACTGCAATTCAACAATCTCGTAACCGCCTTGACGGTGCATTCCAGCGTCTTGAAGAGTTGCAAAAGAATGTTATTGATAATCTCAACGCCGATGACACATTAATTAATCCAGGTCCACTTAAAGTTTCTAGCCAGCGCACTCGTCCGGCACTTGATGCGCCGAAAAAGAGCGTTAAGAAAACAACCAAGAAGGCGGCTAAGAAAGCTCCAGCAAAGAAGAGCGCTGCCAAGAAAACTTCAAAGCGCTAATTTCATTTAGCTCATAATAGCCATGTCCACTTCCCGCGGCATTCGTTACATACCTGCCATTGATGGCTTGCGTGCTGTCGCGGTTATTGCGGTGATGCTCTATCACCTAGGTTTTGATTGGATTCCGGGCGGATTTTTAGGCGTAGATCTCTTTTTTGTTATTTCAGGATATGTGATTACGCGCTTGCTTCTTGATTCAATTCAGAGAAGTGGTGGTTTAGATCTGCGCGCCTTTTATGCTGCGCGTGTCCGACGCTTACTTCCGCCACTTGTATTCATGATCATCGTGACGATGGTTTTCATCAGCGTGTGGGCACCCGACACAATGCGCAGATTTGTCATTGATACTCCTTTTGCGCTTTTTGGTGGGATGAATTGGTGGTTGGTTTTCCGTCAGACCGATTACTTCGAAGCTATCGGCCGCCCGCCTTTGCTGCAACACGCATGGTCACTTGGGGTTGAGGCTCAGTTCTATTTGGTGTGGCCGTTAATTCTTCTGCTCGTTTTACGTTATTTTGGCAAAAATCGAATCCCAGGTGCAGCCCTTTTAATCGCAGCTTTTTCTGGTATTTCACTCTTCGTTGTTTCACTTCAAATTGATGCAGCAAATGCCTCGCAAGTAAGCCATGTTTATTTCGGAACTGACACCCACAGTATCGGTTTGTTTCTGGGTGCTGCCTTAGCTGTTAGATGGATCCCTCAAAACCTTAGTGAGACAGTCTCTAAGAAAGCACAAGATTTTATTGATGGGATTGGCATCTTTGGTTTAGTTGGAATAATTTCGGCGTTTCTATTTGTCGATGAAAGCGATCCAACACTTTATAAAATTGCATTTCCGCTGGCCGGACTATTTGGTTGCGCAATCATCACATCGATTGTGCATCCTGCCTCACGTTTTGCACCAATTTTAAGTAGTAAGCCTTTCGTGTGGATCGGAGAACGCTCTTATGCAATTTACCTTTGGCACTGGGTTGTTTTTCAACTTACTCGCCCACAGTTTGATTTAGAAGGTTCACCCTGGGCGCTGTATGCATTGCGAATTCTTATTGTCTTTGCTCTGGCTGATATTTCCTTGCGATTAGTTGAATTACCAGTAAGAACTGGACTTATTGATTACTGGTTTAAAGGTATGAAATATCGCACTAAACGAGTCCAGTTGCGCCAAAAATTAGGTGTGGCACTTATTGTTCTGTCTACTTTGGGTATCACTACAACCTCTGCAATTAGTGCTATTGCAGAGGGAGATAAGCAGCTCAATCAGTTAAAGCAACAGTTAGAACAACCAACTGTGACAGCACCAGTTGTAGCTGGCGATTTATGGGTAACTGGGGATTCAGTAATTTTAGGAATCAGATTTGAATTGGATTCCAGGGAAAACATTGGTTTGATTAATGCGCGTGTCGGGCGTCAAGCACCAGAATTATTAGAGGTTATAAAAAACGATAAGGAAAATATGATTGGTTCTCCAATCATTTTGAACCTTGGAAATAACAACAAATTAGGTGAAGATCAGGTTGCAGCTATCTTTGCTGAGATCGCTGAACAGCCAAAGATAATTGTTGTTAACACAGCAGTTCCCCGCAGTTGGAGAGATGAAAATAACGCTTTGATTGCACAGTACGCCGCTCAGTATGGTGCGCGATTAATCGACTGGGCCAGTATTTCTGCTGGACATCCAGAGTACTTTGGACCAGATGGAGTTCATTTAGTTCCAGCTGGTGTGCGTGCATATGTTGATGCGATTGCTGCGCAGCTAATCGATACTCCGTAATTTTCTCTAGCGCAGTAAAAAACCTCCCACCAATCGGTGAGAGGTTTTTTCACAAATTAGCGATTTACTTGAATTCTCCAGGAATTCCAAAAGCTGTTGCTGATGCAGTCTGTCCATCTGAGTAAACAGATGAAACGCGGAACTGAGTCCACCCTGAATCACTTGCCTTTGTTACATTCTGAGTGAGTTGATCAGCTGGAACAGTTGCAATAACCATCCAGTCTCCCGCACCATTTGCACGCATTTCAACGTTATATCCAGTTAAACCTTCAACTGCCATTGGTGCTACCCAGCGAAGCTTTAATCCGCCTTCGGCATTGAGTGCAACAAACTTTGTTGGTGCTTCTACTACTGCTACCGCTGCGCCTGGTTCTTCAGACTCAGAAGGTGATGCTGAAGGTTCAGCTGTTTGTGAAGCCGAAGGCATCGGTGCTGCATCATCGCTATCGCTGCTTGAAGATTGTGACCATACGATAATTGCGAGTGCTGCAATTCCAATTACTACTAACCACGCTGTGCGGCTAGATGTAGATTGCTTTGGTGCTGAAACTGGTTTCGCAGGTGCTGCAACTGGCTTTACTTGCGCAGGTGCTGCAACTGGACGTGGTGCAGAAGTTACTGCAACTGCAGCCTTCTTAACAGCGCGCTTTGCAGGAGCTTTCTTAGCAACCTTCTTCTTCGCTACAGCTTTTTTAGCAACAGCCTTCTTTGCAGTCTTCTTAACTGCGGCCTTCTTAACTGTCTTCTTCTTAGCGACAGCTTTTTTGGCAACGGCTCTCTTTGCTGGTGACTTCTTCTTTGCAACAGCCTTCTTAGCTGGTGACTTTTTCGCAGCTGACTTCTTGGCTGCTTTCTTTGCGGTCTTCTTAACGGCCACGTGAAACTCCTTGGGTTGCGGTACGCACGTTATTAACGCACTTGTATAGGTAAAGGTTACCCCAGGCTCGCAAGCATTTGGATGACATGTGGTGCGATAGCACGCAGTGATTTTCCGCGGTGACTGACCAAATCCTTTTCCTGCGCGCTCATTTGTGCGGAGGAAATACTCAATCCCAGGGGTTGAAAAATTGGGTCGTAGCCAAATCCATTCTCACCAACTGGCGCATGAAGGATGTGGCCCTCAAAACGACCTTCGGCAACCTGTTCTCGACCATCCGGTAAAACCAGAGAAGCCACACATTTGAAGTGAGCTGTGCGCTTTTGATCCGGTACATCTTTAAGTTGATCCAATACCTTTTCTAGATTTGCTTGATCATTGCCATGGACACCGGCCCAACGCGCAGAAAAAATACCTGGATCCCCGTTAAGTGCATCAACACACAACCCTGAATCATCAGCGATTGCCGGCAATCCTGTGGCTTGGCTTGTGTACCGAGCTTTGAGCAAAGAATTCTCTTCAAAGGATGTGCCAGTTTCTTCTACATCGACAAGATCTGGAAATTTATCAACGCCGATTAATTCGATCTGTCCAGGAGCAAGCTCTTCAAGGATTCTACGAAACTCAGTGATCTTTCCTTGGTTACGTGTTGCAAGGACAAGTTTGTGAGACATTACTTGGCAAACACATCTTTCTGCATCTGATTTAACGTTGCACATCCGGCAACAGCTAAATCAAGTAGTTGATTAAGTAGTGCTCGATCAAATGGTTCGCCTTCGGCAGTTCCCTGAACTTCGATAAACCGCCCATCGCCTGCGACAACAACATTCATGTCAGTTCCTGCACGAACATCTTCTTCGTAGCAAAGATCAAGCATCGGAACACCATCGATAATTCCAACACTTACCGCTGCAACAGAATCATTAAGTGGCTTTGCACTTTCCTTAATGTGGCCTTGCGCCTTTGCCCAAGTGATTGCATCGGCTAATGCGACATAAGCACCAGTGATTGCTGCAGTACGTGTTCCACCATCTGCTTGTAGAACATCGCAGTCGATAACAATTGTGTTTTCGCCAAGCTCTTTCATATTTACAACTGCACGTAGTGAACGTCCCACAAGTCGAGAAATCTCTTGTGTGCGTCCACCTAACTTGCCCTTAACACTTTCACGATCTGAACGTGTGTGCGTTGCGCGTGGAAGCATTGAATACTCTGATGTCACCCAACCATTGCCAGTATCTTTCAACCAGCGAGGGACTCCTGGTGTAAATGAGGCAACACACAAGACACGAGTCTTTCCAAACTCAACTAAGACAGATCCTTCTGCATGATCTAGCCATCCGCGAGTGAACTTGATTTCGCGCAGATCTTTCTCAGTTCGTCCATCGTTGCGTGGCATTTTTACTCCTATGTAGTGAGTTTTTGAGGTGGGGAGTTATAGAACTTGGTGTTCGACTTTAGTTACTTCTGGACCTAGAAAACGTCGCGCTAAGGTTTCAAAGGCCTTGGCATCACCGGTTGCTAAGAATTTATGTGTTGCAGGGGTTGTTGATTGCGCACGTAGCAATCCATTTTCAACCAAGGTTCGATACAAATCTTTTGCCGTTTCTTCGGCGCTAGATACCAATGTGACGCCTTCGCCCATAACGTAGGAGATAACGCCAGTCAGCAGCGGGTAATGCGTGCAGCCAAGTACCAAGGTGTCTACTTTTGCAGCCATTACTGGCGCAAGATATTCACGAGCAATTTTTGTAATCTCTGTTCCAGAAGTTTCGCCGCGTTCAACAAATTCCACAAATAGTGGGCATGCAATCGATGTGATGTTGAGCTGAGGCGCAGCAGCAAATGCATCTCCATATGCTTTTGAATCAATAGTGGCTCGGGTTCCGATTACTCCGACATTTCCGGATCGAGTTGCTGCAACTGCTCGGCGCACTGCTGGCTGAATAACTTCGATCACAGGAATTGAATAACGTTCGCGTGCATCGCGAAGCATTGCCGCAGATGCGGTGTTACATGCGATTACGATTGCTTTAACGCCTTGTGACACAAGGAAATCCATGGTCTCTAAGGCAAACTCGCGAACTTCGGCAAGAGGGCGTGGACCGTACGGCCCACGAGCAGTGTCACCAATATAAAGAGTTGACTCGTTAGGAAGTTGATCAAGAATTGCACGTGCAACGGTTAAACCGCCTACACCTGAATCAAATATTCCAATTGGGGCATCACTCACAGGCCAAGCCTACCTTGCACTTATGGTCTAACTGGCTGGCGAACTATTGATTTTCATCCATGAGTGCATCAATCAAACTCTCTTGTAGCCAGCCCAACCAGCTATAAACAGCATAAACACCGCGCATTGGGTCATCAGGTGCCAGCAGTTCTAGTTCTTGATGCGTGTTTTCCTCAACCTTTAATCGAACACCTAAGGCAAGTCGCACATCATTCATGGCACCTAACCAAGCATTTGCTGAATCATGATCTAACTCGACGACACCATCTACCGCCGCCTTAAGATGCATTCTCATTGCCATTGCGTGGGCCTGTTTTTTCTGGCGCAATATTGATTCGGTATATCGGCGAAATTCAGATGCATCTACTTGATCTGCGTATGCATTAGGAAGCAGCCGCAATAAAACTTCATCATCTGGTGGTGTGTCATGTGCTGTGATACCGACCATGGCTGCAAGTGGGTCATCGTTGTGATGATCAACTCGCTCTGCAAGTAGTTCGATGATTTGCTCAGTCAGATTTACCAATACTTCGCGTTCTGCTTCAGTGAAATTAGCTAGGTATGCGTTATCGCCGTGACGAAAAAATCCATGTTGTACTTCGCTCATAGCGCTTGGTCGCCACGTTGAAGGGTTGCCCACAAGCCGTACTCGTGAAGTCTGGCAACATCATGTTCCATTTCTTCACGACTTCCAGTCGAAACAACAGCTTTACCTTCGGTATGAACCTTCATCATTAGTTCGTGAGCTTTTTCTTTGTTGAATCCAAAAAGCTCCATCAAAACGTATGTCACGTAAGTCATTAAGTTAACCGGATCATCCCAAACAATTGTTACCCATGGAATGTCGCCACTAAAGATTGCTTTTAACTCTTCGTCCAACTTTTCATTGACATCAGGTTTGCTTTTAATTTTAGGCATGATTAACGAATAACAATTGCAAATTGCTCAGAAGCGACATCGCCGATCAACTGAACGCGCATTGTTATGACTCCTCGTTTTGGCTCAACGGTAGTAAAGGTAAACAACCCATTTGCATCAGAAAGGACTGCTGCACCTACATTTTGCCACTTACCATTAATGTTTTTCTGCAATTGCGCAGATTTTCCAGCTAAGCGTGGCAGCAACTGAGCCTTAATTACTATCTGAGCACCCTTAGCGACAGATACCGGCCGATCAAGTTGAATACTGCTCTTCACGATCATTGCTGCTTCTTGTGAAACTGATTCGGCTTGTTCCCACGTTCCAACAGTGGTCAAACGTAGCGCAGCATTTCCGCCCAATGTCATTGGTGTTGAAATCGTTCCATCGACAGCTGTTACAAGTTCTGTAACCTTGGTCCAGACAGTTTCGTTAGGTCGTTTAATTTCTAAGGCAACCGCTAGACCTGCAATCGGTGTTTTATCCTTCAGAGTGAGCAAGCCTTTAACGGTAAACAACCCAGCGTAATTAATTGTGTTTTGTGGAGCACCTTCAATACTTAGAGTGCTCACAACTGGATCTGGGGCAATAGCGAGAGCAGCCTTTCTCAGTTCTGCAGTTGCAGCAGGAGATTCCATTGCAAGAGTCCACAAGGCGGCACCACCTAATCGATACTTAGCGACAAGTGCCATGCGTTCGGCGTAACTTCTATCGTTTTGATACCAAACGGTTCGGTTAACTGTGCACTCTGTTGAAGCACCGGTTGAGGAAAGTCCATTATAAGTTTGGGTGTATGAATACGTTGCTTCACTAAATTTTTCATCAAAGACAGGCGTTGCCCTGTCTATGGCTGCTTTTGTTTCTGCATAACTAGTTTTAAAGGTTGCTGCTTTTGCTCCACCCTTTAATCCCGGTGGCGCATTTACTGGACACTTTCCATTAACTGAAGTGATCCAATCTCGACCATACCCAGGAAAACCGATGTACACCTTTGATGGCGACATAATGCTGACCGCATATTTAAGAGTTTTCTCAGTCCATGAAATTGGGCCAATTGGTCCTGGTTTAGCAACAGAGTAGTCGTACGTCATGATTCGCAAACGATCAATACTGCTTGCAACATCGGCCCAGGCATATACAAAATAACCTTTTTGTTTTTCTTTGGGGTCATACACATATGGTGTCGAAATAGATAACAACTTGTTGTGGGACCTCAAAGCAACGCTGAGTTCCTTTACCAAAGCAACCCAACGGGGAGCAGTTGTTTTCCATGTTGTATTTCCATCGACAAAAGCAAAACCTTCGTAGTCAAGATCGATTCCATCAAAGTTATTGGTAAGCACTAAATCCACAATTGTTTTGACAATTGTTGACCTGGTTGCTGAGCTAGCTAAGTAATTTGAAAGCTCTAATTTTGCAGTTCCATCAGTCATTGTCGGTATAACTTGCAGGCCTGCACGTTTAATCAAACACACAGTATCGGCCATAGGCCACGAAGGATTACCCGTCACATAGTCGTTGCGAATGACTGTTGGAGATTTAATCGAAAACCAAAAAGGCATTACCTCTTTCATTAAATCTTTGTTGGTAAACAAATAAGAGGATTCAATAGCTTGATTTTCAGCCGGTCCATATTGAGATGCATCACAGACAGCAGGCTTACCGGCAACTGTTGGTTGCGCGGTTGGTAACTTTCGCACCAAAGGCATAATTGTTCGAACTGAATAATACGGAAGCCAACCTGTTACAACTTTGCGTGGAGGTTTATCGGCCGCAGATGCTGTTTGTGCAGTCGTGATATGAGTTGTGAGAGTTGCAATTGTGATTAATGTCAGTGCGAAGGCAATGAAGCGCTTCATCATTACTTGTCTTCAGGATCTGGCTTCAACCCAGCGTGAATCTCTTTGCAGGTCGGGCAGATTGGATACTTCTCGGGATCGCGAGAAGGCGTCCACTTCTTTCCACAAAGAGCTTTCACTGCTTTTCCTGTTACTGCAGATTCAACAATCTTCTCTTTTTTCACATAGTGAGCAAAACGATCGTGGCCACCATCATCTTCTTGAAGATTTTCATCAAGGGATGGGTGGGTGAGAAGATCGGTATCAGACTCGGATCCAATTCCAATTTTTCGAAAGATGCTCATGAGGTGGATAAGAATACCTATCTGGAGCCCAAAACTACGGGTAGAATTCACAAATGAAGGACTTACTGCGAACCGAGCATTTGAGCCGTGCCGATGTCGAGCTTTTGCTATCAACCGCGGCTGAATTTGCTGAGAATCCACTGCGTTCAAACACTGCATTGGCTAACAAAACTGTCGCGATCTATATGACCAAGCCTTCAACCCGTACCCGTCTTTCCGCTGAAACTGCAGTTGCCCATTTGGGTGGAACTCCAATTTTTATTCGCGGCGATGAATTGCAATTGGGTCGTGGCGAAACTATCGAAGACACCGCAAAGATCATTAGTGGATATTGCAGTGCGCTGATTATTCGTACCTTTGCACAATCTGATGTTGATCAACTGGGTGCATTTGCATCGATTCCAGTAATTAATGCCTTAACCGATGTTGATCATCCAACTCAGTTGCTAGCCGATTGGTTAACAATTCGTGAAAACTTTGGAACAGACATCACAGGACGTAAATTTGTTTACTTAGGCGATGGAAATAATATGTCTCATGCTTGGTTAATCATGGGCGCAATCATGGGCGCACATGTTGTTGCTGCCACGCCTAGTGGTAAGTGGGCACCAGACCCAGTTGTTGTCGCAGTAGCAAAAAACATTGCAGCAAACAGTGGCGGAAAAGTTGAAGTTACAAATGATCCAGAAGCTGCGGCAAAAGATGCATCTGTTCTCTACACAGATGTCTGGATGTCGATGGGTGATTCAGAAAGTGATCGCAAAGAGAAAGTGCAGGCACTCTCTCCATTTGCAGTAACTGAGCATCTGATGAAGATGGCGAGCAAGGATTCGCTATTCATGCACTGTTTACCGGCTCACCGAGGCGAAGAAGTTGAAGCAAATGTCATTGATGGACCTCGTTCGGTCATTTGGCGCGAGGCGTATCACCGCAGAACTACGATTCAATCCATCCTGTATCACCTAGTTCGTGGTGACTTAAAGGGCTATACGCACTAACATTTCGGGTATGCGCGTAGTCGTCCCACGGGAAATCAAAGAGGGAGAAAAGCGCGTTGCGCTTGTCCCAGATGTCATCAACAAGTTAACTCGCTTAGGCCTAGAAGTAGTTGTCGAAGCCGGTGCCGGCGTTCATTCACAAGCTACCGATGCTGATTTCAGCGCTGCAGGTGCGACGATCAAGTTAGGTGATGCACTTGCCGAGGCAGATGTTGTCTTATCGGTACAGCCATTAACCCCGACGCAAATGTCCACCTTGAAAAAAGGTGCTATCACTATTTCATTCTTATCCCCCGTGACCGCAGTTGATTCCATCGATGCTGCAGCTGCAGCTGGTGTCACTGCATTTTCACTTGAATTAGTTCCACGAATTTCTCGCGCACAATCTATGGATGCATTAACTTCACAAGCTTTGTGTGCTGGTTATCGTGCGGCAATAGTTGGTGCAGAACTTTCACCACGTTTCTTCCCAATGTTAATGACAGCAGCTGGAACTGTTACACCTGCACAAGTGTTAGTACTTGGCGCAGGAGTTGCAGGTTTGCAAGCGATTGCAACTGCGCGTCGTTTAGGCGCAGTTGTTTCGGCATACGATGTTCGACCAGCATCGGCTGATGAAGTTCGTTCAATGGGTGCAACCTTTATTGAACTTGAACTCGAAGCGTTAGAAGGTGCTGGTGGTTACGCACGCGAGATGACTGAAGAACGTGCAGCTAAGCAACGCGAACTATTGACGCCTTATATTGCAAAATCACATGTTGTCATTACAACTGCGGCAGTTCCTGGGCGACAAGCGCCACGTTTGATGACACAGGCAATGGTGGATTCAATGGCACCGGGCACAATCATCGTCGACTTAGCTGCAGAAACTGGTGGCAATGTTGAAGGTTCAAAGCCTGGTGAAATTGTTGAAACAGCAGGTGGAGTTCGTATTTGGGGCGGAAAAGATGTCCCAAGTCAGTTGCCTTTCCACGCATCATTCTTGTATTCACGCAACGTTGTAAATCTCTTGTCACTGTTTACGACACCGGCCAAAGATGATCAAAAGGTCTCATTTAACTTAGATTTCGACGATGAAATCATCAACGGTGCTGCGGTTACGCACGCTGGTGCACGAAGAGGAGCTAAGTAATGGAACCAATGGCAATTGTTTCGATCTTCGTACTTGCAGTCTTTGTTGGCTTTGAGGTTGTATCAAAGGTTTCATCCACATTGCACACACCATTAATGTCTGGTGCGAACGCGATCCACGGAGTAATTCTGGTTGGCGCGATTATCGTGGCTGATCACAGCAAAACTAATTTAGAACTTGGACTATCAGTTGCCGCGATTATCTTGGCAACTATCAACATGGTGGGCGGTTTTGTTGTCACCGACCGAATGCTTGAAATGTTCAAAGGAAATAAAAAATGAGCCGCACCGTTTATGACCTCATCGGTCTTGCCGCAGGTGTTGCCTTCATCCTGGCCTTGAAGGGTCTTTCACATCCAAAGACTGCGCGTCGCGGAAATCTAATCGGTGCCTTTGGTGCTGGCCTTGCAACGCTAGTTGTCTTCTTTTATAGCAACGAGGGATCATCCCTTCCGCTGAACAATCTTGGATGGATTCTTGGCGCAATCGCAGTTGGTCTAATTATCGGAGTCCCCGCAGCTCGCAAGGTTCAGATGACTCAGATGCCACAACTTGTTGCACTATTTAATGGTGTCGGTGGTGGCGCAGCAGCATTGGTCGCAATCGTTGAGTACCTCAACTTGGGCGATAAGGCCACAACAGCCGTCGTTATCTTCACCGTATTTACTGTGATCGTGGGCTTTGTTTCCTTCAGCGGTTCGATTATTACCTTTATGAAGCTGCAAGAGTTGATGACTACTCGCCCAGTAATTTTCCCGGCGGGCCGCTTTATTATCGCTGCGACACTGGTTTCAGTACTTGGCGTCGGAGGCTGGGTTGTTAACTCACTTGGCACAACTCCGCTACTTATTCTTGCTGGACTATCTCTTCTATTCGGTGTTTTGTTTGTGTTACCAGTTGGTGGCGCAGATGTTCCGATTGTTATCTCATTGCTCAACGCATTCACTGGTCTAACAGTGGCAGCAAGCGGATATGTTCTTGATTCAACGCTGTTGATCATTGCCGGAACTCTTGTTGGTGCATCCGGAACTATCTTGACTCGATTGATGGCAGAGGCCATGGGACGTTCATTGTTTGGAACTTTGTTCGGTGCCTTTACCGCAAAGCCTCAAGATGTTGCAGCAGCTGGCGAAGAACGACCAGTTCGTTCAGGTTCTCCGGATGATGTGGCGATCTTGCTTAACTATGCACGTCGCGTAGTTATCGTTCCGGGATTTGGTTTGGCCGTTGCACAAGCACAGCACACAGTTCGCGAACTTGCTGACTTGATGATTTCAAAGGGCATCGATGTTGCATACGGAATTCACCCAGTTGCAGGTCGTATGCCAGGACACATGAACGTTCTACTGGCAGAAGCAAATGTTCCTTACGATCAATTAGCTGAAATGGATGAAGTTAATCCAACCTTTGGTCAGACAGATGTTGCAATTGTCATTGGTGCAAACGATGTTGTTAATCCAGCCGCGCAAACAACTCCGGGGTGCCCAATTTACGGAATGCCAATTCTTGAAGTTAACAATGCAGCCAACATTATTTTCTTGAAGCGTTCGATGCGCCCAGGTTTTGCTGGCATCGAGAACGAGCTTTTGTATGATCCAAAGACAATGTTGCTATTTGGCGATGCCAAGGCTTCGCTCACTAAGGTCGTTTCCGCGCTCAAAGCCCTTTAATTTCCAGGTTGCAGGTAGTTGAAAGTTCAATTACTATTGCATTCTGAACGAAGGAGCCTTGAATGCCTGCAGTAACCGTTAGTGACATCACCGTATTGCCTCGCGTAAGCGAACTTCCTGGTGCGCGTGCACGCAAAGTAAAGAGCATTACGACCGCGCCACAAGGTTTCGAAGGTGAAGGCTTTCCAGTTCGTCGCGCATTTGCAGGTGTTGATTTAGCAGAGCTTGATCCATTCATTCACTTAGATGAAATGGGTGAGGTTGAATACGCACCAGGTGAGCCAAAGGGAACTCCTTGGCACCCACACCGCGGTTTTGAAACAGTTACTTACATTATTGATGGAATTTTTGATCACCAAGATAACAACGGTGGCGGCGGAACAATTTCAAATGGCGATACACAATGGATGACAGCTGGTGCTGGCATTTTGCACATTGAAACTCCACCAGAGAGTTTGGTGATGTCAGGCGGTTTGTTCCACGGTTTCCAGTTGTGGGTTAACTTGCCTGCCGCCAAGAAGTGGTCTCCCCCTGCATACCAAGATGTTCGTGCCAAAGATGTTGCGTTGTTAACAACACCAGATGGTGGAACTTTGTTGCGCGTTATTGCCGGTGAAGTTGATGGACACTTTGGTCCAGGATCAACGCAGACTCCAATTACTTTGTTGCATGCAACTGTTGCACCGGGCGCCGAACTTCGTTTGCCATGGCGCAAGGATTACAACGCACTTGTTTACGCAATGAGTGGTTTTGGTTTTGTCGGCGATGAAGCTCGCCCTGTTCAAGCCGGACAGTTAGCAGTCTTTGCAGATGGCGACACCATTGTTGTGCGCGCTGCAAATCAGCAGGAAGCGCGTTCCCCAGATCTTGAACTATTTATTCTGGGCGGCGCACCCATTAAAGAGCCTGTTGCTTGGATGGGGCCCTTTGTTATGAATACAAAGCGCGAAGTTCTGCAGGCATTTGAAGATTTCCAAAAGGGCTTGCTTGGCTCAATTCCAGCGATTTACAAGGAAGATGCCAAGCCAAAGTCACCACTTAACCGCAGTGGCGAAGGATCGAAGCTAGGTGGCGATGTACTGGATGTACACGGCGCACCTACTGACTTACAAGAGGGTTAAGCGCTCCAGTTTCTAGCGCTCAATCTTGCAGCGCTCAATCTTGTAAAGCAGTTCCCTGAATTCTAGGGTGTGAATAACTTTTAAATTTGTCGGTGCAGCAATCGATAGTTCGATCTATGACAACCGCGCTTCGAATTCCTCGAGAGATTCTCGATATTGAGGTTGCCGAGCTGCTCAGGGCAAAGCCTGGATACATAACTTTAGGCGAGTTAATTGCAATCAATCCGCGCGCTTTAAGTTCTTCGGGTCGAATTGATTACCTGTCAGCCCTTGATCGCCAAGAATCGTGGATGTGCGTACTCAAGCAGGAAGCGTTAGTTGCGATTGCTGGTGAATATGCCGATGAAGATGGTGGAATTTTTGGCTGCGTGGATGATGAAGAACGAGAAGATGTTGCCACCGCTTTGAGATTATCGCCAACGAGTGCGCAGAGTCGAATTGATGTTGCGCGTGTACTAGTCGGACATCTGCCTAACACCATCTCAGCACTTTCGACCGGTGAGATTTCAGTGGCACATGCAACGGTGATTGCTCGAGAAACTGCTACTGCGATCAGAAATGGTTTGAGTGAGGAATCAATTTTTCGTGTAGAGCAGACAGCACTTGCACACGCCGAGTTTCATACTCCAGGACAAGTAGCCTCGAAAGTTAAAACAACAATTGCAAAGCTTGCACCTGGAGAGTTTGAAGAAATAGTAGATCGAGCACGTGATTCACGCAGGGTTTCTTGTTATCCAGAGGCAGATGGAATGGCAACAGTCATCGCTATTTTGCCGGCAGAGGATGCGCAAGCAGTTATGAAATCTATTGAGGCTTTCATACTAAAAAGAAATAGTGAGGACGCACCAGAATGGTCGATTCTCTCTGCTGATATGAAGCGCGCTGATGCGCTTACCTATATTGCTTCTCAAGCAATGTCTTCATTGGCAGATGAGGTGCAGCCTCATCGACGCCCTATAACAATAAGTGTTGCCATAGATCTTCCAACTTTGATGGGATTGGCAGAAAATCCTGGGCAACTTGCTGGTTATGGAGCTATCCCCGCATCCGTTGCACGTCGTTTAGCTGCAGATGGAAATTGGCAAAGATTTGTAAGTGATCCAACGACTGGGAATCTCTTAGATTTTGGCAGAGAAAAGTACACGCCACCCCAAGAACTCATTGATTATTTACTTGCGAGAGATCGAGTCTGTAGATTCCCTGGATGTAGACGGACAGGTCAGAGTTCAGATATTGATCATGCTCAAAGTTGGGAAACTGGCGGCGAAACAAATCCAGCAAATCTTGGATTACTGTGCCGACGACACCACAGAATGAAAACCCATGGTGGTTGGAGCCTTGAAAGTAATCCCGATGGCTCATGCCTGTGGAAGTCACCTCAAGGTAAAACCTTTTTTGTTCCTTCTCGACCATTCCTTGAATCGGTCTGAGCATCTACTGTCATACTTGCGGCATGATCTGGTGGCCTACTGAAGTTCCAACTCTGCACTATGGGTTGATCACACTTCGCAAGCCAGAAGAACGTGACATTGTCCCGCTTTTTGAAGGTGTCCAGGATCCAATCATTCCGCAATTCACACGCATTCCGGCTAATTACCAAATGGCTAATGCCGAACACTATGTTCGTGAACGCTCACCCAATGGTTTCACTATGCGAACAGAACTTCAATTAGCTCTTGAATACGATGGAAAATTTGCTGGAGCGCTTTCATTTCACACTCTTGATCTAGATTCTGCAAAGGCTGAGATCGGTTATTGGTTAATCGCGGATGTGCGAGGCAAGGGTGTTGCGACTGCTGCCACCCGCTTACTTACTGAATACGGTTTTGAGAGTATTGGTTTCCACCGTATTGAAGCTTTAGTTGTTGCATCTAATGTTCCTTCTTTGAAGGTTCTGAAAAATGCTGGTTACATGCAAGAGGGAATTAAGCGCGATGCATGTTGCCAAGATGATGGCACCCGTGAAGATATGGTCCTGTTCGCAGCGATTAGAACTGATTGGGGCAGATAAATGGAATCTCTTGCTATCGTCGTGATAATTCTATTTTTGATTGCCCTGCTCGCCGGTCCTTTATCAATTGGACTTTCTTCACAGTTTGTTAAGTCACGACTAGATACCAAGGCTTCGCTAGTCATCGTCATACTTAATCTACTTCGCAAATTCGTACATTTGATTTTTGTAGCTTTTGGAAACTTAATTGGCGTTCAATTCCTTTTGATCAGTGGCCTGCCACTCATCCCACGATTGGTCGGTCTCTTCTCCATCGTGACTTGTTACATCGGGCTTCGACGCGAGTACTTTCCAGAGTTCTTCTTTATGCGAGACCTTTTTGCCAAGTTCGGCGTCTCTCGCAAGAATGGCCGGTCATCAGGCGATGATGGGCACGGCCCAGAAGGCCAACACTAAGTAAAGAATGGTGGAGGTTTTGCGCTAAAGCGCTCAACCACCGCGCCTCACTCGGATGTATGAAAGTGCAAGCACTTTCATACTCCTCGTTCGTTGTGGAGGTGCCGGGAATCGAACCCGGGTCCTTCGGTATTAAAACAGGGCTTCTACGGGCGTAGTGTGCTTAACGCTTTCTCAGTCCCGAAGTTTTTACACACATA
>Ga0315899_10000486_pt1 | contig 47587 bp, 45 predicted proteins | sample LakEriMetagenome_2_FD_203518 | JGI IMG/M metagenome (GOLD analysis project Ga0315899, IMG submission 203518) | Freshwater fungal communities from buoy surface, Lake Erie, Ohio, United States - Buoy 4 MA112 | ecosystem: Environmental > Aquatic > Freshwater > Lake | place: USA: Lake Erie, Ohio...
CTGATTTGTTGGTTCCAATCACACCGGATGGACCACGTTTTGCCCAACCAACAACGTAGAGGTTTTCACCTACGCGACCATCAGCATTTTTCACTTTGCCTTTCTCAAAATCAATTCCTTCAAGCGGCGAAGCTTCGTATCCAATAGCTGTAATCACTAAGCCGCACTTAATTGAGAACTCTTCATCCGTTCCAGTCTTCGTAAAGACGACTTCTTCAACTTTATCTCTACCGCGAATCTCTTTGGGTGTAGCGAGGAATTGAAACTTCATAGTGCGCTCGTGTCCAGCAGGGATTTGATCAGCAATTAGCGCCATCGCTTCAAGGTTGCTCTTCACATCTTTTTCAACATCTTCACCAGCGCGAATAAGTGCGGCATCAATGTCGCTTTTTTCAATAATGACATTGGTATGTTCAAGCTTTGGTAGCTCGCGCAATTCAGGTGAAGTGAAAGCGGCATGTTCTGCCCCACGACGAGCGCTAACAATCACAGTTCGTACCGCACTTGCCTTAAATGCATCGATTGCGTGATCGGCCGTGTCCGTTGGATCGAGTTCAGAAGGTTCAAGTGCCAACATACGAGCGACATCCATCGCCACATTTCCAGCACCGATAACAATGGCTGTCGAAGTCGAAAGATCGATACTCTCATCTTTAAAATCCGGGTGTGCGTTATACCAAGGAACAAAAGTTGCGGCGGACATCGATCCTGGTAAATCTTCACCAGGGATTCCCAGCTTCTTTCCAATCGATGAGCCGGTTGCAATAACGACGGCGTCATAAGCGTTTTTAAGATCCTGAAGTGAGATGTCGGTACCGAGCTCCACATTTGCAAAGAGGCGGACATTCCCAGCGGTTGCAACCTTTTCAAAGACCTTTGAGACGGTCTTAATTTTTGGGTGATCAGGGGCAACGCCGCTTCGAACCAAACCCCAAGGGGTTGGAAGGCGTTCAATGATGTCGATTGAAAACGTCAGCTCATCGCTCTGCATATTCTGCAACGCCTGCGCGGCAAAATAACCTGCTGGCCCAGCGCCAACGATTGCGACCGTAAACCTAGACATTGGCTGAGTCTATTGCACGAGCAAGCGCTAGTTAACCGCGCTTGAATAAATGCTTCGGCTTATATCCGTAAGCCTTCTCCCACGCTGAGCAATCAACAATCGTTGCATATCCCGGAAGAGGTGTATTTACCTTTGTGGTCGGATGAAATTCAGCCAACATTTCCATCGTTGGCTTCGGCGCATTTGTATCAGGTGCCAGGAAGTTATACGTTGCAGAACCTTTTGCTCCCTTTTTTAGGATAGTCAGTATGCCTTGCACCGCATCCCGTACATCCAAATAACACCAAAGAATTTTTGCCCCAGTGAGTACAGTCTCTTTATCGCCTTGCTTCATTTTTTCGGCTAAATCAGCGATAGCAGCTTCAGAGTGGCAATATGGAAAACGTAAACCGACAAATGCAGTCTCGCTACGGTTTGCCCACATATCTGCAGATCGCTCATTTACTTCCTTTGAGAGAGCATAACTTTCGTAATGGTTAAGTGGGAGATTTTCATCAAATGGAACGTACTCTGGAGATGTCCACGGTCCCGACCAGGCTGTTCCATAAATTGAAAGACTTGAGGCATAAATGACGATAGGTACTTTATTTTCAACTGCGGCAGCAAATACATGGTAAGTGCCCATGACGTTGTTATGTAAGACCAATTCATCAGAACCAGCAACTGGGTTTGGGATTGATCCCATATGGATTACGGCATCACAATCAAAATCTAATGATTCGACGAATTCAATCGACATCAAATCGCCCATACTAAATTTCACAGATGCAGGAGCGTTGATCTGAACACGGTCGGTAGCAACCACCTCATGACCTTCTGCGACAAGAGTCTTCAGGATTTCCTTGCCGATAAGGCCACCTGCACCTGTAAGTAGTATTTTCATCTGCCTATCTCCCTCTAAAGCTCATTGATTAGAATGTGATGATTACTTTTTGCTTGATCTCTACCGATTGATGTGGCTTCATCTGGAGAAGACTTCTCCGCGTTTTACCACTTGTTTTGGTGCTAGATGGTTCAATTGCAAATGTCCGAACTTTTCCAAACCACGGAAAACCTTCCGAATTATTGAACTCTAGCCAGAACCAGGCAAAATTTAAATACTCTGATTCCCACTGTAATTCAAAGGTTATGTTCTTCTCTTTATTCTTAACGCGATACCACTTGGCTCCATCGAATGCTGAAATCCAGCCAAAGACGCCCAGTTTCTTATCGGGGGCAGGCAGCTTACTTAAATCTAGAACACTTCCATTATCGCCCTTGATAAGAGGCCACTGGTGAACGCTGGCGGCAGGACCGTGAGGACTATCTCGCTCTTCATCCAAGTGGAATTCTTGCGCGCTTGTCTCTAAATGCACTTCACCTTCAAGAAGTGCTCCACCAAATGCTGGGTGGCTTGAGTAATCAACTTCAATATTAAGTGGACTTGTATTAGTAACAACATCAGTAAGGAAGATTTCATTTCCCTTGAGCGAAATTACTCTTTCAATGCGGACAGGAACTGAGAAGAGATCTAACTGAATCTGGATACTACTTGCTTCACTCTTGAGGACTTTCCACGATGAGATCGATGCTTCTCCATGAAAACCTAGTGGGGCGCCATGTACATCTCGCGCTGGTCCTGCATTCGGAACGAGTGTCTGCCATCCACCGCGATAACGCTCCATCCAATGAGCAACAGGTTCATATGAAAGTGTTGTCTGTTCATTGGCAAGCACTGCCTCTGCGCGATCTGACCATGGCGTTGCATAGAGAACTTCTTCGCCGGTTGGTACTGTTTTGATCGAGAGAATATCTGCTCCATGATGCGGATCAAGAACTAATTCAAGATCTGAACTCTTCAGCGTTATATATTTCATTATCCCCGCCTAAACTTTGATACTGGTACCCCTAAGGTACTGGTCGCCAATCGAAAAATCGAGCCCGCTAACGGTTGATCTTGTAAATCAGATTCTGATATCGCAGCCCGTGCGCTGGTTACATAGAGAGAGCCATCCGAACCAAAGGCACAGCTTGATGGTTGAGATACCGGAAAAAGATACTCAGAAATTATTGTTCCTTGCGGAGAGATGCGGATGACCTTGTTGCCACCCCATACCGCTAGCCAGATGCAGCCCTCAACATCAACAGCCAACCCATCGGGTACGCCGACATCGATAGTGATGAGTTCACGGAATTTCGGGACAAAATCATCAGCCAAATCAAAATCGCTGACAAATACCTTCTTCAACATACTGTCGGCTAAATACATAAGAGTGTTTTCCGTATTCCAACCTAATCCATTAGGAAGAGTCAGATTTTCGACCATCACTTTATTTGTGCTCCCGCCGTCCCAGCGATGCAGTTTTCCTTGACCTGGAACGAAGCTAGATTGGCAACTACCGCCCCAAAATCTTCCACGTGAGTCACATTTCGCATCATTCATTCTGAAATCAGGATCTGAAAGAAAGGCATTGTGTTGATGGAGTGCGCCATCTTCCCACGTTGCAAAACCGGTCTTACATGCAACTGCGTAACCGTCGGAAGATTCAAGGGGTGCGATCGCTCCTACAACTGTCCCTAAAAGTTCGCTCTCTGTCTTTCTGCTCTCGAGGTGAGTTTTGTTAACTTGGCCAGCAGGAATATCAATCCATAGTAAGGAATCGCCATCAACGATGGGGCCTTCGCCAACCATTGCTTCGCCTTTGAGGAATAACTCGGGTGTATTACTCATCGTGACTCCTTTTTATCTGTTCCCTAAGACTGCACCAGTTTGACGAACTTCATCAAGATTGCGGTTACCGGTCAGAGCCATTGTGTTGATGAAGTCTCTGCGCATCAATTCAATTACCTTTTCAACACCCCGTTCACCATCTGCCATAACACCGTAGAGATAGGCCCGACCGATGAAGACAGCCTTGGCACCGAGTGCAATTGCGGCGTAGACATCTTGACCCGACATAAACGAGCCATCAATGAACACGTCCATCTTCTTACCTACAGCCTGAACCACATCTGGAAGTATTTCAATCGGCGGAATACCCCGGTCTAATTGTCGGCTGCCATGGCTGGAAAGAACGATCCCTTGAACTCCTAATTCGGAAAGTATTTTCGCATCTTCCACGCTTTGTACGCCTTTAACAATAATTGGACCGTCCCACGCGCTCTGCAGCCAAGAAATATCTTCAAAAGAAATGGCGGGTGAATAAATCGTTCCTGCCAATTCAAGGAGAGATTTATTCCAGCCACGGAATGCGGCAAACTCTAACTTTTTGGTTGTGAAAAGATTAAGCCACCAGATTGGTTTCCGAGCGATTGCAAAAACGGTTGAAATACGAATACGAGGCGGAATCGTAAGTCCATTACGAAGATCACGAAGTCGTATTCCGCCTACTGGTGTATCTACAGTCAGAATAAGGGCTTCAAATCCAGATTCACGCGCCTGTTTAATAATCGCAACACTATCTTCACGATTTTGCATCACATATAACTGAAACCATCGGCGGGACTGCGGCACAGCGTCAGCCAGCTCTAGTGGAGAAACAGTCCCCATGGTCGAGAGCGAATAGATCAGATTGTTATTTGATGCCGCAGATGCAACTGCCGGTTCGCCAACGTGATGCATAAGGCGGGTGTAGCCAGTGGGTCCAAAAATTATTGGCAGATCAACTTTCTTACCAAATATAACCTCGGATGGATCGACATGGGAAACATCCCTCAAAATTCTGGAATTAAATCGCACAGATCGAATAGCCTGTTGCGAGCGGGAGTATCCAATTTCATCTAGCGCTGAACCTTCAACATAATCAAATACAACTTTGGGAACACGTTTCTTAGCCGCACGTGCAAGGTCATCAATTGTTTCGGCCTTTCGGGTCGCACTCTTTCTGCGACTTAAGGAAGGTAACTTCCAGTCTATAAGAGAGTAAAAGTAAGGAAGATTAGGGAAGTTCCTCTTCGACTTAATTACCATGGTGAAGTGTATCCGCTAGCGAATTACGCGAGCCGAACCGCCTGCAGCAAGCTTTTCTACTTCGCTCTTCGTGGCCATCGATGTATCCCCTGGAGTAGTCATTGCGATTGCGCCATGTGCCTGTCCCAGCTTTAAGCTATCGAGAAGATTTCGGCCCTCAAGTAATCCAAAGATTAAGCCAGAGGCAAAGCTGTCACCACCACCTACGCGATCAAAAATTTCCAAGTTTGGAAGTGCTGGAACTTCGAAGAATCCGTCTGTGCGAGACCAGGCAATTGCGCCCCAATCGTTATCAGATGCTGAATGCACTTTTCGAAGAGTTGTCGCAATGACTTGTAGATTTGGATACGCGGCAGCTACTTTCTCAACCATCTCCTTAAAAGGACCTGTCGATAAATTAGAGTAATTCTCATCTAAACCCTTCACTTCAAATCCCAAGGACTCAGTGAAATCTTCTTCGTTTCCAATCATCACATCGACCAGCGATGCTAATTTTTTGTTTACTTTCTGTGCAGTGGTTCTTCCACCTAAACCATCCCATAAACTTGGTCGATAATTGAGGTCGTAGGAAACTATCGTGCCGTGCTTCCTAGCCGATGACATGGCTGCTTCCATGAGTTCTGGAGTCGTAGCTGACAATCCAGCAAAGATTCCACCTGTGTGCAACCACCGTGCGCCTTGCTTACCGAAAATTTCTTCCCAATCAAATTGGGAGCTGACCATCTGTGATGCTGCAGTGTTCCCGCGATCAGATACTCCTACCGCACCGCGTACTCCGAATCCGCGCTCAGTAAAATTCAGACCGTTACGAACTGAACGGCCAATGCTGTCGCCCTTGGCCCAGTGAATATTTGAAGTATCGACTCCACCCATCAAGATTAAATCGTTAATTAAGTGACCTACTTGATTATCAGCTAGTGCAGTAATGACTGATGTTTTTAACCCAAAACACTTGGATAGGCCTCGAGCAACGTTGTACTCACCGCCGCCCTCCCACACTGAAAAATTACGAGTTGTTCGAATCCTGAGGTCACCTGGATCTAGGCGCAGCATGACTTCACCCATAGAAACTTCATCAAATAGCACGTCACTTTTTGGCTTAATTTTCATGAAAAATCCCATCTCTTATTTCGATGAAGAAATCTTTTTTAGCGCTGTCGATACTGCAAGATTAACCGCCACTTTATCGATAAGGTCAATGGTATTTCCGAGCATCCAGCTGCCGCCGACAGCAACTACCGATGGGTGAGCAAGGTATGTATCTATATTTTCGCCATTAATACCACCTGTTGGAATGAATTGAACAGAAGGAAAGACTGGCGCAATAGCTTTGAGCATCTGAACTCCGCCTAATTGCTCGGCTGGAAAGAATTTCAACAGATTAAATCCATCCGATAGCGCTCTCATAATCTCGGTAGAAGTGGCCACACCTGGCAAGTAGAAGACATTTAACTTCTTCGCCATCTCGCCAATTTCCTTTAAATACCCAGGTGAGACTGCAAATGTTGCACCAGCATCAACTGCTCTTGATAGGTCACCGCTATTTTTCACAGAACCAACACCGACAACAAGGTTTGGATATTGAGCAAATGCCTCGATAGCGGCAAGACTTACATCGGTGCGAAGTGTGACTTCAACGTTTTGAATGCCACACTCGAGAACAGCAGTAGCTATCGCATCAACATGCTTGACATCATTAATCGTCAAAACCGGGATTATCCGAAGTGGTGCAATCTGGTTGATAGAGGTGATCGGTGATCCTGTGTGAGTACTCATACGGCATACAATCGTGGATGCGAGGTTGTAGCTCTGGCAATTAATTCTGGCTCGAAGAGTAAATTCTTATGTTCGTGAGTTCCAGAAGACTCAATTTCTTCAATGAGGATTGTTGCAAAATCACGCCCTAACTGCTCTACCGGCTGCGAAATTGTCGATAGCGGCAATATTGCATTCGAGAGCGAAGAGATACCGTCGTATCCAAGAACTGACATCTCTTCTGGAGTTTTAATCCCACGAGCGCTCAATCCGCAGATAACTCCGACTGCGGTGTAATCGTTGGCACAGAAGATGGCAGTAGGTTCACTATCTAACTTGAGAATGCGCTCTACCGCTGCTTCACCTTGTGCCGCGTTAATTTTCGAAACACAGATCATTTTTAGTGTGATTCCGAGACGCTCAGCTGCGGCGACAACGCCGGCTTCACGTTCAATAATCTGGGGGAACCTATCTTCTAAGGTGACCCACACAATGCTGCGATGACCTAGATCATAAAGATGCTGAACGCCAAGTTCGCCCCCGTGGAAATGGTTTCCAGAGATTGAACACATATCTAAATGGCTTTGTTTTGGTCCATGTAGAACAACTGGAATCCCACGTGCGGCGAACTTATACAAGTACTTATCCCACTGCTCAATCGGTGAGACAAGCACGCCTTCAATCTTCTGCTCAAGTAAGAGGGAAGCATAGAACCCCTGCATCTCACGATTTTCATCCATACTGCAGATGACCGCACCGTAACCTGCAAGCGAGGCAGCCTCTTGGAATCCATTGGATAGGTCTACATAGAACGGATTTGTTAGCGTAGGAATCATGATCCCTAAAGACTTGAGAGAGGCTTTTGACCTGTTCGCCTTCACTGTTGTGTCTCCGAGATTGGCCTCTTTTAATACCCTCAGCACCACTTCCCGTTTTGCGGGAGAGACAAGCTCGGGATGATTGAGCACATTTGAGACGGTACCAAGTGAGACCCCAGCTCTACGAGCGATCATTCTTAGGCTGATCGGCAAAACCTGATTATTTGATTCATTAATAGGCATTATTAATTCTCACAAATATCAAGAGTTACTTGTATTTCCCCAGCCGCAGTTTTCATTAGCCCTTTTGAACCGCTTCAATCATCGCCTGGATATATCCATTAGCAAATGCACGACCACGGTGTCCCCACGGAGTATCGCCGTGAGTATGTGGAACGTGATCATCGATAAAGAATCCATCGAAGTTATGCTTGTGGTAAATCTTCATCGCCTTATACATATCAACATATCCGGTATTGACGAATTCTTCGTAGAAGTTAGGCACCTTGCCAGAGACGTTACGGAAATGGACGTAGAGGATCTTCTTACGTGAGACAAAGTAATCGATCATCTCGTAGATATCGTCCTTCATTTCTGAGAACGTGCCTTGGCAAAATTCAATAGCATTTGAATCACTTGGATAGATCTCAATGAGACGCTTATAAGATTCAAAGCTTCGGAGTAACTGTGGAATTCCGCCTAACTTATCAACCGGTGGATCACATGGATGAATACCGAGGCGAATTCCTTCTTCCTCTGCAACCGGTGTGATGATCTTGATCCAGTACTCGAGGTTTTGCCACATCTCTTCTTCGCTATATTCGCGAGTATGGGTGAGTGGATACTTCGATCCCAGCGCGTGATCGTAAGCAGTTGCTAACGCACCGCCACGAATCTGTGCAGGGGGTGTACGCCAGACGTGTGATGGCATCCAGTTATATCCAAAGATTGGAATACCAGCGCGTGCCATATTGCGCACGGTAAAAATCATATTTTCAATCTGCTCATCACGGCGTGGACCGTTGAGCATAATGTGGTCGTAGAAGCTAGTTGGAACATTTTCAAGAGCAGAGAGCTTCATACCAAACTGTTCGACTCGTAGGCGAAGTTTGACTAGATCTTGCAACTGCCACTTTCCACCATCGCCGGGGATAAGAGGTGTATTAAAGAGAATATCTGTTGCGCCAAACTGCTGCGCGAAAAGAAGATATTCCTCAGACGCTACTTGAAACTGACCAAATCCTGGACGCATTTTCTTTCCCCATTCCCTTAGTTGTTAACCTTTTACAGCCCCTGTTTGTAGACCTTCTACGATAAATCTCTGTCCAATGAAGAAGAGGATCAGAATCGGAATAGCACCGATAGCTGAATAAGCCATAATCAAACCTAGTGGTGATTCATCAGCCACCTGTAAGAAGGTAACAGCAACTGGAAGAGTACGAAATTCTGGATTTGGATTTAATACCAAGGCATACAAGTACTCGTTCCAACATGCAGTAAAGGTCAAGATTGCAACAGAGGCGACCCCTGGAGCAATGAGCGGCAACAAAATAAACCAGAGCGCCTGCAATCGCGTCGCACCATCCATGCGCGCAGCTTCTTCCAATTCTCCAACCAAATTGCGGAAAAAACCCAACAACAGATATGTTCCGAGTGGAACGATGAAACTTAAGTAAATGATCATCAATCCGTGCAACGTATTTGAGATATTCAGACGTGCTGCGATTACTGCCAAAGGAATAAACAACAGTGCGCCTGGCGTTAAGAAGGCAATGATAATGACGCGGCCGAATGTGTCTCTTCCTCGGTAGCGCAGAATTGTGAGCGAGTAGGCGGCAAGAACGCTGAAAACCAACCCCACAGATGTGGTCACAACACCAACGACAATGCTGTTACGCATTGAGGTGAGGAATTCTCGGCTTGCAAAAGCTACACGATAATTTTTTAAACTTAAATCAACTGGGAACCAGCTGGGATTTGAAAACATCGACGACTGTGATCGAAACGATACAGCCAGCATGTAGTAGATCGGGAAAATAACAAAGATGAGAAGTACAACTAGCGCTGCATAAAGTCCAATGCGAGAGAGTATTGATTTCTTCATGGCACTAAGCCTTCTTCAATCTGCGCAGGATAAAGAGAACGAATATGAGAATGACGGGAAGTAGGAGAAGTGCTGCGGCCCCTGCTTGTCCAATTTGGAAGTTGACCAAGCTCTTGTACGCATAAATTGGGACGATGATCGAGGCATTTCCAGGTCCGCCACCAGTTGTAAGCCATACAGCTTCAAAGGAGTTCATCGTTGAAATTGTTGAGAGCATGAAGACAATTAAAATTACTGGTCGGATCCCTGGGAAGGAAACGTGTTTAAATCTCTGATACGCATTAGCGCCATCGCTCGCTGCTGCTTCATATAGTTCTTTAGGGATAGCCTGCAATGCAGCCAAGAACATGATTGTCCAAAATGGAAAACCTTTCCAAATTGTGGCAAGCACTACGCCAGGCATGGCCCATGTTGAATTACTTAAAAATGCAATCGGCTGATCAAGGACTCCGATTTGATTCAAAAAGATATTTAGTGCGCCTACATCAGGATTATAAATAAGGCGCCAGACCATAAATGCGACGAAGCCAGGTAGCGCATAGGGAAGCAGGACGACAGAACGCCAAAGATTTCGACCTATCATTTTCTGCTGCAGCAACAACGCTACTGCTAGACCTAAGGCAAATTTTCCAGTCTGCGCAGCCGTTACATAAACAACTGTATTAAAGGCAGCTGCGGTAAAAGCCGGATCATTAACGAGGTAGCTGTAATTTGCTAAGCCGACCCATTCACCTGGTTGACCGACGGTTGAATTTGTAAAACTTGCATAGACTTCATAAAAAAGCGGATAGCCAAAGAAGCCAATAAGAACCAACATCGCCGGAAGAATTGTGGCGTAGCCCAGAACTGAGTCCTGGATTTTAAATCTGCTGGGAGATGACTTGCGAGTCTTTAATCCCTTAGCCATGAACTCCCCCTATCCGATATCTACTTGCATATTGAGAGAGAAGGTAGGCACCACAACCTTCGTGGTGCCTACCCGCTATACCCTCGATTCTGGAATTACGATTGCTTCTTATAGATTGCAGCACAGCTTGCCTGTGCTTCTTCTATTGCCTTATCAAGGCTGACCTTGTCAAAGAGGTAACGCTGTACCATCTTTGAAATTCCAAACTGGCCATTGAATTCAGCAACTGCAACGTTGTTGACATCAGGGAATGCACCCGTGACACCAAGTGTCGCTAGTTCGTATAGACCCGCACGAGCTGGGTCAACACTCTTACGCCAGAAGGTGAAGACGTTGAAGCCGCTAAAGGCAGGACCATAAATGGCTGCTCGGTAGTATGGCTGCATCTGCTTCTTCTGCAACATGTAGTTGATGAGATCTTTAGCTAATTCAGGATACTTAGTTGTCTTAGGAATGACCTTGAGCCAAGCATCGCTAGGTGCGATACGCATGACAGGTCCACCTGGTAGCGCTGAGAATCCTGTGTTCTTAGCGAGCTCTGGGTTTTTATCCCATGTCGCAGAACCATTAAGGAGTGTTGTGTAAACAGAACCTGGGTTAGCAATAATTGCTGTCTTGCCACCGAGGTACTTGTTGTTATCCCACGCACCATCTGAGTTTGTTGAATCAGATGGGAATACACCAGCATCGTAAGCCTTCTTCACAAATGTGAGGAAGTCGCGAGTTGGCTTAGCATCAATGGTGCAGAGCTTGCCTGCGTTATCTGCAATTCGTCCACCATAACCATGGAACATTGCTCTAAATACACCTTCGGCATCTCCGGTGTTTCCTGTGTTAAAGCCCCAACCTCCGCCAGAAGGCATCGCTGACTTACCCATGGTAAGCAACTCTTCCCATGTTGCTGGTGCCTTCTTGGTCTTGATGAGATCAAGACGACGGTTAATCAGGTTGCCGTTAATTCCGTAAGGAACGCCAAGACCCTTGGCTGCATATGCTGATGAGTTGAAGAACTTCGCGCCGTTGTTAAGTTGGCCGTTCTTCTTGATGAGAGCATCAAGTGTGCTCTGGACATTGAGGAGGTTCTTTTCGCCAAGCTGCAGCATGAGGCCGGCGCTTGCATCCATTGCATCAGGCATTGTGCCAGCTGTGATTGCCGCTGTTACCTGTGCGTTGAGGTTATTTTGGTTAACCAAAATAGGATTTGCTTGGATACCACGCATGGCAGCCCAGTCATTAATCTGCTCAACCGCTAACGCGTTAGCTTCGTCAGAGAAAATTAATCCGATCCAATAAGTAAACTTCTTATTATCTTTCTTGATCTGCGCAATCTCAGCTTTCAGTGCAGCGCTAGATGCATTCGCGCTTACTGCAGGTACTGTCAGTAAGCCGGCTGCCAAAACTACTGCAAGAATCGAGGATAGCTTTCTTTTCATAACCGAACCTTTCGTTGGTGTTTACGAGTTGTTCACTTCCAGCCACAATTTGCCATTTTGAACGTTCAAGCGCAAGCATTTTGAGTAACTAATTCATAACGACGAAGTGCAAAACTATGGGCGCCAAGACCCGCCGTCTGGGGTCCGGGCAGTTGTCCATGCTGGCGGACGAACTGACTGGGTGTTATCGCATGGGAACTTCGCGGCCAAGGCCTCGTCGATATCGATCCCCAGCCCAGGTCGATCATTGGGATAGGCATACCCGTTACGCACTTCAGGGGTGCCCGGGAACATGTCATAGATGATGTCGGTTGGTCCCCACCATTCCTGGACTCCGAAGTTTGCTGAACTTACATCGAGATGAAGATTGGCTGTATGTCCTACTGGTGAGACATCGCCAGGTCCATGCCACGCAGTTCTGACACCAAATGCCTCACACAAGTGTGCGAGTTTTTTCGCAGGTGTAATTCCGCCAATTGTGCTGATGTGGCAGCGAATGAAATCAATGAGGCGTTCTGAAATCAATGGTAGCCATTCTTGCGGATGAGTAAAGAGCTCGCCCATCGCAATTGGCGTGGCAGATTGTGCGCGCATCATGCGGAACCAATCGATGGATTCTGGCGCTAACGCATCTTCCAAGAAGAAGAGTCGGTATGGTTCTAAGTTTTTAGAAAGTCTGACCGCCTCAATTGGTGCAAGGCGCTCATGCACATCGTGCAGTAATTCAATCTCATCGCCGACAGTTGATCGCATATGTTCAAATAACCGAACGGTATCTCTTGAATACGCGATTGGATCAAAGTATGCCCCTGGAGGCGCGCCTTCTGGCTTTCTAATGTCATGGATGCGTCCGCCGTAACCACCCATCTGGCAACGGATATAGAGAAGCCCTTGATCCATAAACTTACGAACATTTTCTTCAACCTCGCCCAGAGATTTTCCATCTGCGTGGCGGTAAATCGCAGCACCTTCTCGGGTCTTTCCACCCAATAAGTCATAGACCGGCATGCCAGCACGTTTACCCGCGATATCCCAGAGAGCCATATCAACGCCAGAGAGCGCATTATTGAGTGCAGGGCCATTTCGCCAATAGGAGTTAACCATTGAGGTCTGCCAGATATCTTCAATATTGGCGACATCTTTTCCAATCAGAAAATCACGTAAGTAATCTTCGATCGCGGTCTTCACTAGCAAATAACGTTGGGTAAATGTGGCACAACCCAAGCCATAGAGACCTGGCTCTGAGGTTTCAATTTTTACCACAACTAAATTGATTCCTTCAGGTGCAGTAAGGATTACTTTTACATCGCGAATTGTTACAATATTGGTCATAGAATTACTCTAGGAAACATATGTGATGTTGTAAAGAGTTTCTCGGAAAACTCACTTTTTTTCTTCAAAAATGAACGTTCAATACCTTAGGATTGTGTCAGTGATGAGATGGCCGCGTGGCTTACAGAGTGTTGAAGAGACTCAGCGCCCCCTTCTCATTATCTTCTTTCTCTTCGGCCTCAGTGGAATGTCCTGGGTTCCACGATTTCCTGAAGTAAAAGCAAATCTGGATGTAAATAATGGTTATTTTGGGATTCTCCTGAGCTTAGGTGGAATTGGCGCGATTCTTGCGCTAGCTACTGTTGGAAATTTAATTAATCACTTCGGAGTAAGCGTTTTTCTACCTGCGACTGCTTTAGGTTTTTGTCTCTTGATTTTTATCACCGTAAACATCAAGCAAGAATTATTCTTCATCATTTGCAATATTTCACTTGGTTGGCTTATTGCAACTTTTAACATCGCTTTAAACGCCCAAGCGCTTTCAATTCAAGGAAAAATGAATAAGCTCTTGCTCCCAAAAACTGCAGGTGTATGGAGTTGCGGCGCCTTAGGTGCGATTCTGTTGAGTTCTCTCATTGTTGATCGTGTGAGTCTTGGTCTACATATCGGGGTGGTTCAGGTTATCTGTTTGGTAGGTATCAGCACACAGTTGATTAAGATTGCACCACATTTTATTGAGCCCGGTTCAGCAAATACATCGTTTAGCTATTCACTCTTTGCCGTGCGTAAGTTTAAAGTGGATTGGCCTTTCTATATTGCTATGTTGATGGCAATTCAAATGGAGTATTCCATGGCTGACTGGGCGACCATTTATGCGCGGGAAGATCTGCAAATTAGCCCGAAGTTTTCAGCACTGCCGTATCTAGTTTTCTTAGGTTTTATGATTATTGGTCGCTTAAACGTGCATCGCGTCTTTGAACGTTTTACTACGACAGAACTCTTTAATTTTGGCGCACTCATTGGTGGTGGTGGGTACTGCGCTGGTGTGCTGCTGAGTCACTGGCTCAGCCCAACAAATCCATTGGCATATTGGTCTTTCTTGCTCGCCCTGGCATTCGGTGGACTAGGTACATCGTTTATGGCTCCCCTTTTCCTCAATATCGCGCAAGCACGTTCTCAAGAGAGCTTTGCTGCAGTGATTGGCCAAATGGGGCTTATGAATATTGCAATGGTCTCTATTGTTAAGTTATTTATATCGTGGGTTACCCAAGTTGGAGGTCTGACGTGGGGGCTACTTATTCCAGGAATAATGCTTATTTCATTGATCTTTTTTACCCACGTTATGAATGAAAGAAAATAGCGTCTGAGATTTACTCGCTTAAATTCAGGATTCGTAGCAGGCGTGTGGTTTCTAGAGTTACCGCTGTTCGCCCTGGGGAGATGTACTTTCTAGGATCCACTAGATCAGGATTCGTGTGTAAGGTTTTTCGAACTTCATCTGTAAATACATGGTTGAGATGCGTCGCAATATTTATCTTGCTCATTCCCGCGCTTACAGCCTTTTGAAGATCACGATCATTGACCCCTGAAGATCCATGGAGCACGAGAGGGACTGAAACAGATTCTGCGATCTCTGCAATGAGCTCAAAATCAAGCGTTGCATCACGAGTTGTCATTGCATGTGATGATCCAACAGCAACGGCCAGTAAATCGGCACCAGTTGCGTCAGCAAATGATTTAGCTTCTAGCGGTTTTGTGCGAATTCCAGGTGCGTGCACACCATCTTTACCACCCACTTCACCAATTTCAACTTCAAGTGTGGCCCCATAGCTTTTGCAGAGATCTGCGATTCGGGCACTTGTCGCAACATTTTCAGCAAATGGAAGTTTTGACCCATCGAACATGATCGAATCAAAACCTAGATCAAGCGCCTCTTTAATGAGCTCCTCGCTCTCAGCATGATCCAGGTGGACTGAAACGGGAACCGATGACGTTTCGGCAATCGCAATTGTCGCTACCGAGATTGGTGTGAGGCTTCGGTGGTATGTCACACAATTTTCGCTGATTTGCAGGATGACTGGCAGGTTTGCCTTCTCTGCTCCCGCAACAAGCGCTTCAGCATGCTCTAATAAAATGACATTAAATGCACCAATAGCAGTCTTTGAATTCTGAGCTGCCAGCGCTAATTTTTTTGCATGTGTGCGTGACATATTTCTCCTTAAACGAGAACTATCTCAACGCCCGCAGCGCGAATTTCTTCTACAGTTTTTGGATCCACTCCATTATCTGTAATCAACACATCAATATCATTCAGGGAGCAGATTGAGGCAAATGCTCTTTTCTTAAACTTAGAGCTATCTGTAACAACAACGACTTTCCGGGCACGCGAGACAAGTTGACGATTGACACGAGCTTCATCTTCATGGGTTGCTGCCGCACCTATAAATGAGTCAAGTGCGTCAACTCCAATAAATGCAATATCGATATTAACTTCTTTCAGTACTTCTTCAGCAAAAGGTCCTGTTAATTCGAATGCTTGTTGACGAGCGACTCCTCCTGTAACCACAATTTTTATTTGAAAACGCACAGTGAGTTCGGTTGCAATATTGAGGGCATTAGTCACCACGGTAAGTGCGGGTTGAGAATCGGATGGATCTCCAGGGGCAAAGTCAGGGTTAGCAACTATTGCGCGGGCCACTGCCGTCGTCGTGGTTCCTCCATTAAATCCGATGACATCATGGCGTGAAACCATCTGTGCCGCTGCTGCTGCAATTCGCTGCTTCACTTCGTCATCTTTTGCGACTTTAAAAGTAAGCGGCAGCCCAAGTGATCCACCCGTGGCAACTGCGCCACCGTGTGTGCGCGAAAGAAGCTGCCTCTTAGCGAGCGAGTCAAAGTCTCTCCGGATAGTTGCGGTGGAAACCTCTAAGGCAGCGGCGGCGTAATCGACATCTACAGCGCCCTTCTCGACAACAAGCTCGAGAATTCTCGATAGGCGATCCTGCCTACTCATGTAACTGCGCTTTCATTCGGCAAGTTGATCATTTTCTTGCAAATAAATCAATCTTTTGTCTATATTTGTTTGTTGGTGAGTGATCTACACCATTATTCTGCAGAATTTCTTGACTTCAAAAGCTAATCCCCTTACCGTTACGCCATGGTGAGAGCAATCCACGCTGAGAAAGAGATTGAATCTCAACCCCAGATTTGGCGTCAGACAGCAGAATTCGCCCCCAGTGTTTTTCACAAACTTCCTAAAAAAGGCGAGCGCGTAGCTGTAGTCGGGTGTGGCAGCTCATGGTTTATGTCGATGGCTTACGCACAATTGCGAGAAGCAGCCGGTCACGGTGAGACCGATGTCTATGCCGGTTCAGAATTTAACTACAACCGCACGTACGACCGAGTGGTATCGATTTCACGCTCTGGTACCACCACAGAAATTGTCGAACTGCTCGCAAAGATTAAGACACCCTCTGTTGTGCTCACAGCTATTCACGACTCCCCTGTCGAGGCTAACGCAACAGAGACAATCATTATGGATTTTGCCGACGAACAATCTGTTCTACAAACTCGTTGGGCAACTGCCGCACTTGGGCTCCTACGTTCCCATCTTGGTTTCGATCTGACATCAATTATTAAAGATGCCGAGGAAGCCCTTGCTAGCGATATCTCAGAATTAGTCAATATGGAACAGATAAGTTTCTTAGGTCGTGGATGGACAATCGGATTAGCCCATGAAGCTGCCCTTAAAACTCGTGAATCATCACAGTTCTGGGCCGAGGCATATCCAGCACTTGATTACCGTCACGGACCACTCTCTATCTCACAACCAGGTCGTGCAGTCTGGGCGTTTGGCGATATACCTGCTGACTTAATTCGCGACATCAAATCAACAGGTGCACTTTTTGAATCGAGCACCTTAGATCCCATGGCACACCTGATTCGCGCCCAACGTGTTGCAATCGCTATTGCACATAAGCGTGGCGTGGATGCAGATAATCCACGTGGGCTTGCTCGATCCATCATCCTCGATAAATAATTAGCGTTGTGTCCACCAGATATGTAGTCGCAGTCGATGTGGGTGGAACCGAGATAAAAATTGCTGTTGTTGATTCTCAATTCAACATTCATTCGCAAACTTCTACTCCGACTCCTAAGGGAGATAAAAAGGCAGCAGAGACAATCCGTATCATCGCTGCGCAAATTGAAAAACTCTCAGAAACTCAAACTATTGAAGCCGTTGGTTTAGTTGTTCCAGGAACACTTGATGAATCGGCAGGAATCGCTCGCTGGGCTGGAAATCTTCAGTGGGAGAACTTACCAATCCGCAATCTGTTACAAGAAGCAATTGATATCCCTGTGGCATTTGGCCACGATGTTCGCACCGCCGCACTCGCCGAGTTGCGCAGCGGTGCCGCGCAAGGAATAAAAGATGCAATCTTTATTCCGATCGGTACTGGGATTGCAGCGGCGCTGATCATTAACGGCGAAATACAATCCGCACAAGGAAATGCCGGAGAAATTGGTCATCTTAATGTCGGTGGTAAACGACTCTGTGTCTGCGGAAAGGTGGGCTGTTTAGAAGCTGTCTCATCTGCGTTAGCTATTAGTAGCGCATATGCTGAACAAGGTGGTGCAGTAAGCACTAGCACTGAGAAAATCTACGGGCTGGTAACTTCAGGTGATCCACTTGCAACAGAAGTATGGAAATCTGCGATCGCTGCAATGTCTCGTGCCTGTGAGGTGTTAATCACAGTGCTCGCTCCTGAGGTAATAATTTTTGGCGGCGGTTTATCTAATGCCGGCGAGATGCTTTTGGGACCAATTCGTAACGACTTAGATTCTTCACTTACCTTTCAGCGAAAACCTCGCCTCGAGATTGCAAAGCATGGATCAAAGGCAGGAGTAATTGGTTGTGCAATGATCGCTTTTGATTTAATTCCTTAAGTGCATTGACTGACTTTCCAACTACTTATAAACTCAGCTGTGAGATTGTTAGTTACACCAATTTGAGGAGCAATCATGGAAAGAGTTGGATTTAGGCTTAAAGTTCGCCTCGAAAAAATGGATGAGTATGTCGCTCGACATGCCGACGTCTGGCCCGAAATGCTTGAAGCGTTGCGCTCAACCGGATGGAAGAATTACTCAATATTTCTAGACCGCACCGATGGCACGCTATTTGGATACTTCGAGACCGAAGACGTGCAAGCATCTCGTGACGGTATGTCAAAAATGGCAATTAATGCAAAGTGGCAAGAAGATATGGCGCCATTCTTTGTAGACCTTGGTGGAGCTCATGCAGATCGCGCTTCGACAAACCTTGAACAAGTCTTCTTCCTTCAGTAACAAATAATTAAAGGAGATCGAAATGGCAACAAAGGCAGAGGCGAAGAAGGTTCTTGACCGACTTCAAATAGAGACTCCCTCCTGGGCATACGGCAACTCTGGTACGCGCTTCAAAGTTTTTGGTCAGCCGGGAGTGCCACGCGATCCCTTTGAGAAAGTTGAAGATGCTGCACAGGTTCACAAGTACACCGGTGCTGCGCATAGCGTCGCACTTCATATCCCTTGGGATAAAGTCGAGGATTATGCCGCCTTTGCCAAGCACGCTAAAGATCTCGGAGTAGTTCTTGGAACGATCAACTCAAATACCTTCCAAGATGATGATTACAAATTAGGTTCTGTCTGCCACCCTGATAAGAAGGTCCGTGATAAAGCTATCGCTCACCTTATTGATTGCATCGACATCATGGATATCACTGGATCACAAGATCTAAAGTTGTGGTTCGCCGATGGCACAAACTATCCAGGCCAAGACAATATTAGTGAGCGCCAAGATCGCTTAGCTGATGCTTTGCAACAGACCTATAAGCGCTTGAGCGATAACCAGCGGATGCTGATCGAATACAAATTCTTCGAGCCTTCTTTCTACACAACAGATATCCCTGATTGGGGCACTTCTTACGCACATTGCCTCCAACTAGGTGAAAAAGCGATGGTCTGTGTAGACACTGGCCACCATGCACCAGGAACTAATATTGAATTCATTGTCGCCTCGCTGCTACGTGCGAAAAGGCTGGGAGCTTTTGACTTTAATTCACGTTTCTACGCTGATGACGACTTGATTGTTGGCGCTGCAGATCCATTCCAACTCTTTCGTATTCTCCACGAGGTAAACATCAACGGTGGATTCGATGTTGGAACTCCAGTGTCATTTGTGCTCGATCAGTGCCATAACATCGAAGCAAAAATCCCTGGACAGATTCGCTCGATTTTGAATGTACAAGAGGCAACTGCAAAGGCTCTTCTCGTTGATCAAGTCGCTCTTAAAGCTGCTCAAAAAGAAGGTGACGTTCTTGAAGCTAATTCAGTTTTGATGGATGCATATAACACCGATGTACGCCCATTACTTGAGGAGTGGCGCACAGATAAAGGTATCGATCCAAATCCAATGAAGGCCTTTAAGGCATCTGGTTATCTCAAGAAAATTGCTGATACACGAGTCGGCGGAAATCAAGCTGGGTGGGGTGCATAATTAAAAAGATATCTGAGTTAACTCCTGTAGTTGAGCAACTGATTGCTAGATCTCACCGATTGGGTGCAGATCCTAGGGTCACAAATTACGCAGGGGGTAACACTTCTGCCAAGGGGAGCATTACTGATCCGATCACAGGTAAAGAGACAACACTTTTATTTGTGAAAGGTTCTGGTGGCGATTTAGGTACCCTCACCGAGCAGGGGCTAGCGGCACTCTATGTAGATAAGCTCAATGATTTGAAGAACGTCTATGTGGGCCAAGACCGTGAAGATGAGATGGTCGCTTTATTTGATTACTGCTTATTCGGTAAAGGTGGCGCCGCACCGAGCATCGATACCGCGATGCATGGATTAGTAGATCAATTGCATGTTGATCATTTGCATCCTGATTCAATCATTGCATTTGCCACCTCTGCAGATGGTCCAGCTTTAACAAAGGCCTGCTTTGGCGATGAAATACTCTGGGTCGATTGGCGCCGGCCAGGTTTTGAACTGGGTCTTGAGATTTCTCGCATCGCTGCAGAAAATCCGAAGGCACAGGGTTGCATTCTTGGAGGTCACGGGTTAACTACGTGGGCAGATACATCCGATGAATGTGAAAAACGATCTCTCGCTGCAATCAAAAAGGCAGAAGAATTCATTAAATCTCAAGGCAAATCTGATCCATTTGGAGCAGTTGTCGCAAAGTTCAAAGCGTTGCCACTAGCTGAGCGACGCGCACGCGCATCCAAACTCTCTCCATTGCTACGCGGAGTCGCATCAACTGATTCACGCATGGTTGGGCACTTTACCGATTCTGATGTGGTTCTAGATTTCATGGAGAGACAATCTTTAGAAAAACTTGCCGCCTTGGGAACATCGTGTCCTGATCACTTCTTAAGAACGAAGATTTCACCATTAGTTCTAGATACTGCACCAGATGCTGAGCTAGAAGAAATTATTGCTCGCGTTGATGCACTACATAAAGAATATAGAGAAAAGTATTTAGCTTATTACAATCGTTATGCCACACCTGAATCTCCTGCAGTTCGTGGAGCAGATCCGCTGATTATCTTGGTGCCAGGAATCGGCATGTTCTCTTACGGCAAAGATAAGCAGACCGCACGCGTGGCGGGTGAGTTTTACACCAACGCCATCAACGTGATGCGCGGTGCTGAAGCGCTATCGACCTATGCCCCAATTTCTGAATTCGAGAAATTCCGGATCGAATACTGGGAGCTAGAAGAAGCAAAGCTACGTCGTATGCCTAAACCAAAGGCTCTGCAAGGACATGTCGCGCTAGTTACCGGTGGCGCATCAGGTATTGGACGCGCGATTGTTCAACGACTATTCGATGAAGGTGCCTGCGTTGCGATCGCCGACCGCGACTTAGAGGGAGCAAAGAAGTTAATTTCTGAGCTAGGTGGTTCTGAGCGATTGCTCGCTGTGGCCGTTGATGTCACTGACGAAGATCAAGTTGCAAGCGCTGTAGATGCAACCTGTCTCGCCTTTGGTGGGCTAGATATTTTGGTAAATAATGCTGGGTTGTCACTGTCAAAGTCGCTAGTTGAAACCACTGTTAAGGATTGGGATCTCCAGCACAACGTTATGGCACGTGGATCATTCTTATTCTCTCGAGAAGTAGCAAAAGTTATGATCGTGCAAAAAATGGCTGGCAATATTCTCTATATTGCTTCAAAGAATTCTGTCTTTGCCGGACCAAATAACGTTGCCTACGGTGCAACTAAGGCTGATCAGGCCCACCAAGTGCGCCTTTTAGCGGCAGAACTTGGTGAGTATGGAATACGCGTCAATGGAATTAATCCAGATGGCGTAGTGCAAGGTTCTGGAATTTTTGCCAGTGGTTGGGGTGCCAATCGCGCCGCTGTGTACGGAGTTGAAGAAGAGAAGCTGGGAGCTTTCTACGCACAACGAAGTATTTTGAAGAAAGAAGTTCTTCCTTCTCACATCGCAGCTGCGGCTTTTACTATCGTCGCCGGAGATCTGTCATTAACTACGGGCTTACATATTCCTGTAGATAGCGGCGTCGCGAGTGCCTTCCTTCGTTAACCATGTCAGCCTATGCAGCAATTGATTTAGGTGCCACCAGTGGTCGTGTAGCTGTTGGCGCGATTGTCGATGGAAAAATCACCTTCGATGTTGTTCATCGTTTTTTAAATGAACCGATCATGGATGATGAGCAAGGTTTGTTATGGAATTGGACAGAGCTTCAAAATGAAGTACTAATCGGCCTGGCAAAGGCGCAAGAAAAATATGATCTCACCTCTGTTGGCGTTGATACCTGGGCTGTTGACTATCAGCTGATTAAAAAAGGTGGAGATCTCAACCCGCGAGTATTTAGTTATCGAAACCATCGGTTAGATAACGTGATGGAGAGAACCATTGAGCTCCATGGCAAGGAAAAAATCTATAGCGCTACAGGGATTCAGTTCCTTCCCTTTAATACCATTTATCAACTCATCGCAGGAACATCTGTTGGTGAATTTACCGATGTAGAGAAGTTCCTCTTGCTCCCTGATGCCCTGAATTACTTGCTGTGTGGAAGCACAACCCAAGAAGTCACAAATGCATCTACTACTCAATTGCTCAATCCCACTCTGCGCGATTGGGATTGGAATCTCATTAGAGATTTAAAGCTGCCCTCCGAGATTTTCCCAGCCCTACATGAAGCGGGTGCGAACCTGGGTAAAATCTCCGGTCACGGAAAGCTCGATGGCATAGAAGTTGTTGCAGTCGGCTCACATGACACCGCATCTGCTGTCGCTGCAGTACCTATGTCTAATCCTGAAAAATCAATCTATATTTCAAGTGGAACCTGGTCACTCGTAGGCTACGAGAAGAGTGTCCCAAACTTATCCAATGATGCCCTGCAGATTAATCTCACTAACGAACTTGGCGTAGAAGGCACTGTACGTCTGCTGCGTAACGTCATCGGCATGTGGTTGATCTCTGAGTGTCAGAAAGACTGGGCAAGCGCTGGGATGCCACAGACTATTGACGAATTAATCGCAGATGCGCAGACGATCCCAGCTGACTCCTTTCTTATAAACCCAACTGACAATAGTTTTCTGCCTCCTGGCGATATGGTCGGACGCATTCGAGATTTCTGCGAACTCAATGGTGTTGCAGTGCCACAAACTCCAGGCGAATTTGCCCGCTGCATATTCGATAGCCTTGCCCACGCATATCATGAGGTTATTCTTGAATTTGAAAAAGTTGAAAATCAAGCCTTTGACAGTATCTTCATCGTCGGTGGCGGCAGCGCAAACCACTTCCTTAACCAGTTAATTGCAAATGTGACAGGAAAAACTGTTACAGCTGGTCCGGTGGAGGCAACGCTTCTCGGAAATATCGGAATCCAAGCTATCTCTGCCGGAGAAATTTCAGGGATACCCGAACTCCGTAAAGCTATCTCTCAATCATTTGAGCAGAAAACGTTTCTCCCGATTAAGTAACCTCGGTCTTCGTTTACTGTGAATCAGAGAACGTTAAAAGTTATTACCTCAGGAGCAGAGAGAAGTATCTCGTAGGTACCGAATCCCAGCTCAATTTTGTTTTCAACTCTCACGCCATTGACTCGCAGAACTGACGTGGCCGTCACTGGAAGATCCAAAACTCCCCTGGCTCCGAATGGAATGACAATTTTTGCGGCAAAGTGTGCGCCATCGATAATCTCCCACTTAATTGATGCGATTCCTAGGGGCGTATCTATCTGTGCCGAAGCGAATGAAAAACCCTCACCTGGTCGCGGTGCGAAAGTAATGTGGCGATAGCCAGGACTCTTTACCGTCGGAGCAATTCCGGCAACATTACGGTAGACCCAATCGATAACCGCGCCATAGGCGTAGTGGTTGAAAGAGATCATTGAGGTGCCTTCTTGCTGTTCGTGCTCTGTTTCAATCTGGCCTTTATGAATTGAACCATCTTCATAAATCGCATCCCAGCGTTCCCAAATCGTTGTGGCACTCTGATCAACTTGATAGAGCCACGAACGCACCTTACGACGCATCAACATTGTGTAAGCGGCAGTAAAGTGACTGTTTTTTGATAACGCGTGAAGAATTAATGGGGTTCCGAGGAAGCCAGTTGTGATTTTCCCTTGATCTGCAATGACTTTATCGCTCAATATCTTGGCGACTGTGGCTCTCTCAGCTTCAGGAACTATTTTAAATTCAAGTGCGATTGAGCAACCAGCTGTTGACTCTTTCGCCTCTTCCCCAAAATGTTGCCAGATATCTTTACGTAAGGTTGAAGCAAGTTCTGTAAATTCCTTGTTGTGCACCGAATCACCGACAAGTGCTTCAATATCTGCGGCTAGTTGCGCAGAATGTGCAAAAAATGCATTAGCTACAAATTGTGCCTTGACTTTAGATGCCCAGGGCTTCTCTATCGGTGCATCAGGGTCACACCAATCACCAAATTGGAACTCTTCAGGGAGAAACTTTTCGCCTTTGCGGCGTTCCGATAATCCCCGGATATAGATTCGGATCGATTCAACTTGCTGCTTTAAGGTTGTCAGGCTTCCAAATGATTCATAGGCAGCCATTGGAACGATGGTTGCAGCATCGGCCCATCCGGCCCGATCGGTAATTATCCAAGAACCCTCTTGCGTTGTAGGTTGCTTCGATAAAATATCTGGGACAACCGCACCAACTGCTCCGTATCGCTTCTGGTCTACTGCAAGATCTACCAGCCAACTTCTCCAGAAAGAGTCGATCTTAAAGAGAGTATTTGCGGTACTTGCAATTGCTTGCGCGTCACCAGTCCAACCTAAACGTTCATCACGCTGCGGGCAATCGGTAGGAACCGAAACCATATTGTCATGAATTGACCAGACAACATTCTCATGCAGTCGATTAAGTCGAACATCTGAGGACTCGAAAAATCCGCGCCGTTGATTTGCTGATGATATTGCAATACCTGTTGCTGAAATAAACGTGGCTGGGCCAGTAACCTCTGCGAATTGAAAACCATGGAAAGTGAACTTCGGTTCAATAACACTTCTGCCATCGTGGCCGAGCGTGTAAACATCAGTTGCTTTTGCAGTACGAAGCGCCTTGGTATGCAAATTTGGCCCTTCTTCGAGAACCTCTGCGTGACGCACAGTGACAACATCGCCTTTCTTGCCATCGACTACGAGGCGGACCCAACCAGAGATGTTCTGTGAGAAGTCTAGGAGTGTGCGCTTCTGAGAATCAAGAACCTTTGAAGGAAACTCATGAACCTTGATGGCGCGCGTCGAGATTCGTGGCTCGAGGTTTTCTCGCTTGATTGTATGGATTACCGGAGCTTTCCAAGAGGAATCGTTAAAGCCGGGTAGCTTCCAGCCAATCTGTTCTTTTGTAAAATCTAAATGCGACCCATCATAAATATCACCAAATTGAATCTCGCCAGTAGATACTTTCCAGCTGTTATCAGTAGCGATGACATCTTTACTGCCATCTGTGTAAGTAATCTCTAGTTGTGCCAAGAGCGAGATAGTTGTTCCGTAGTTATCATAAACATTTGTGAAGCCAAACTTGCCGCGCTGCCAGCCATCGCCTAGCTCTGCTGCAATGCAATTTGTACCATCTTGTACTAAACGCGTGACATCGTGAGCCACATATGTGGGGCGATCATCAAATGCCGTCCATCCAGGAGTGAAGTATTCATCAGTGATGTTGATGCCATTGAGGTAGAGAGTGTGAATACCTTCTGAAGTGGCATACATACGAGCTTTAGCAACAACCTTCTTTGACGAAAATTCTTTGCGTAAAATTGGTGACGGGGCTGAGTGCAGTGATTGATCTCCGATCGCGCCCCCGATGAAGTTCTTCCCTGATGCAAGACCAGTTTCGAAAGTAGCCAGTGGGCTAAAGTCACTCCACCCGTATTGTGTTGCGACTCGAACGCGTAGGCGGCGAATCTCCTGTGGTTTAAAGATGTGACCTGGAGCCGCAATTTCAATTTGTTCAGAGCTTGCGACAATTTGAGAGGTGATAACCGAATTGTCCTCACCGATAGAAGAGATCTCATAGGCCAGTTGTGCTGCATCCGGGTGCTCGCTTGCAATTTGCCACGTGAGATACGGGTCAATTACAGGCAGGCCAATAATGTCTGCTGAGAATTGTGTTTGCAGGCCAACTACGCGAGTGAACTCATCCCGCTGAGTTATTGCCGGAATGCCAGACATGTTCTACCCGACAATTGCGCACTTTGCGAGCGCAGCCTCATCTATCTCCACACCTAACCCTGGAGCTGTTGGCAACAGAACTGTTCCTTCGTTAAAGGAGTACAACCCATCGCTCTTTAAAATTCTTTGAAGCGGTGCATACATTTCTTCAGGTGTTAATGGAGGAAAAATGAGTGCGACCTCCATCATGCGGCAACTTGGAATTGTAGGAGCCACTTGTAGAGAAGCCGCCAGATCTGGCCCGTTAGTTCCATGGAGAATACAAGGCACCCCAAAGGCTTCAGCAAGTACGCCCACTTGGCGAGTTGGCCAAATTCCTCCGCTTATAAATGTATCTGGCTGGATGATGTCGACCGCGCCTTTTGTGATGTAATCACGAAAGATTGACATCTCGGTTCCAAATTCGCCACCAGTAATTGGGATATCAACTTCATCGGCTAATCTCTTATAAGAATCTAGATCATCACGCGCGAAAGGTTCTTCAAGCCATGTTGCATCTAATTCCTGTAGTCCGAGTGCAACGCTCTTAGCTTGTTCGTAAGTCCAAATCCATCCTGGTAGATGGGCTGTGCGATCAATCATTAATTCAATTTTGTCGCGGCCACCAACTAATTCGCGGACTTTTTCAACAACACGGACATCATCCATGGGATCTGGCCGCCAACCACGAAATTTAATCCTGGTGTGTCCCAAGGTGTAATACTTTGCAATCTGTGCTGCCTGCTCATCAATAGTAAGATGCGATTGATCTGGATTTCCAGGCCATACACATGTGAGGTAGTAAGGAAATCTCTCCGCGGAAGAGCCGAGTAGGTGGCGTATAGGCACACCTGCTGCCTTGCCAGAAATATCCCACAGCGCGTTTTCAACTGTTGCACAACCTTTTAGTGCACCGCTACTAAGAATTTCCATAATATTTCGTGGATCTTTGCCAATTAATCCTGGCCGAATCTGAGAATTCAGAACGTCATCAGGAGTTCTTCTAAACCCATACCCAGTTATGCCTTCGTCGGTAAACACTTGTGTAATTCCAAGGCTTGTATACCGGTGGTCCCCTTCGGCACCTGGAGTCAACTCAACGACGAAGGATTTGATATCGGTAATTTTCATTTAACTCTCAATTCTATAAATAGAGAAGTTGGGTGCTTGGCTCAATCGAACCAAGCACCCAACTTCTAGTCAAGCACTTACCAGCGAGCTAACTTACTTAGCCCAGCTTTCTTCTTCCCACTTATTATCTTTCACTGCTTGCTTAGCCCCTTCATCCCAGTTCTGCTGCAGTGTTTCAGTTGTTTCTGCAACAGTCTTGGTGCCGAGCAACAAGCCATCAAAGATGGAACGAACTGTCTTTCCTGGAGCTTCTGCAGGTGCCCAGATAATCTGTGGCTTACCCCAATCTGAACCTCCATCACCGAGAGAGACTCCTGATGACTTGCCCTTGATAGGCGAGATTCCACCAGATGTTCCAGCCCAAGCAAGGCCCTTAGGTGATGACAAGAACTGCATGAATAGAACAGCGGCAGCCAACTTATCTCCCTTGGTTGATGCTGGGATCATGTATTCAGTTCCACCAACGCCGACGCCCCAACGAGCATTCTTACCTGAAGCAAGTGGATCAGCAGCTTTGTCAATGGTTGGGAACGCAAAGATTGTTGACTTGAACTTAGCTGCATTGAGCGAAGCAAGACCGAAGGAAACTCCCCATGTCATTGCAGCGCGTCCAGCGAAGAAGTCATCGTATGCAGTTACTGCACCATTGTTATTTGTAATTCCTGACCAGTTCTCGGTAGCGCACTCGTCCACAAATCTCTTGAGCATCTTTAATGATGCCTGGATTTGTGGATCAGTTGCCTTCAATTTACCTTCCAAGATTGCCTTGGTCTTTGACTTGTCTGTGATTCCCACAGGCAAATGAGCACCAGCAGTTCCATCAGCCTTGAACTGATCGATGCTGTTGTAAGAATCTTGCATGTACATTGAAGAAATCACACGCCAAGTCCATGAAATTGGGAGGAATGAGTTATCCCATCCCCATGGGGCAACACCAGCAGCCTTGTACTTCTTGCACGCTGCAAATAGTGATGTGAAGTCTTTAATTGGTAGCTTTACGCCAGCCTTCTTCGCTAGATCTGTATTAGCAAAAACACCAATTCCAATGAGGTTAAATGGAATCCACTCCATATTTCCATTTGCATTTGGACCGATATTTTTCTTGTAGCCATAGAAGTTAGAATCGAATGCATCGATCCACTTCTTATTTCCCTTAATGTAAGGGTTTGGCTTCTTTAGATACGGATCAATATTTGTCACCATCTCTGGTGTGTACTTTGCTTGGCGGAAAACTAGGTCTCCGGCTGTGCCCGCTGCCAACTGGGTAGAGTTGGTTGCGTAGAATGTGCTGAGGGGCTGAACTACAGTCTTAACTGTGATGTTTGGTTCAGCAGCTTGGAAATCTTTAATGAGCTTGTCCCATTCTGGTCCAAAGCTCTTAGCGTTGTTATTCCACTGATTTGGTCCACGAAGTTCAATGGTAACTTTCTTACCTTTGTAGAACCCAGCAGCAGATGCTGTTTGAGCACCTGTAGCAATTGTTAATGTAGACGCAACGGCAAATGCTGTGATTGCCGCAAGCGTCTTTTTGCTTGGTCTGAATTGCATGATTCTCCTCACACGTAGTCATTGATTCAACATAAATATGTGAATCCGTGACGTAACTCTAAATGTGAAATCAGTTAATTCCAATCAAGTTTTATAGGATTTTCTGAAACTGAGCCAATCCGTTCACAATGCCGAACAGATAAAAAATCGTTACCCAGCGCTAATTGTTCACGCATCTGAAAAATATGCCTTTTCCCTGTCGTGAAGGTATTACTGCGAGCGCTAAATTACGCTTACAGTACGCTTGTCTTAATCATCTGTAAGGAGCAAAATGTCGAGCGCGTTAAAAGCGGTTGAAAAACAGAAGGTTAAACCACGCCGTAAGAAGTTTAGGCCAGTGCTTTATCTGGGCCTTGCCCCACTATTCATAATTTTAGGTCTCTTCTCTTACTACCCAGCTTTGAATGGATTAACGCGAGCATTTTATGATTGGCGCTTTTTTGAGCCATCAGAATTTATAGGCCTAGAAAATTTCCGCACCATGATCAGTGATGAAATGTGGTGGGAATCTTTTTATCACATCTTCATAGTTTTTATTGCAGCCACAACCATCATGTGGATCTTGCCATTGCTCGCAGTAGAAATGCTTATCTCAATCCGCAGTCGCAGAACTCAAACCATCTTGCGCACGCTCTTGCTTTTCCCATTGGCATTCCCAATTGTTGTCACAATCTATATGTGGGGCTTTATCTACCATCCCAATCGCGGAATACTTAATACCGGCTTGCAGGCCGTTGGGCTTGATTCTCTGACCCAAAATTGGCTTGGCGATCCTAAGACTGCTTTGATTGCACTGCTCTTCATCAGCTTTCCATGGATTGCTTCACTACCATTCTTCGTCTTCCTCACTGGATTGCAGAATATTGGTACAGAAGTCTTTGAGGCCGCATCACTTGACGGCTGCTCCAGAATGCAACGATTCTTCTTAATCGATCTGCCACTTCTAGGCAGGCAGTTCCGACTCCTGTTCTTTTTGGCGACAATCAGTGTTTTACAATTTGGTATCACAGCCCAGGTATTGACTGCAGGTGGGCCTGATAACGCGACTATGTTCCCAATTCTCAGAATTCTTGGTGTCGCATTTAATGGCGGTGACTGGGGGTATGCAGCGACGTTGTCGAGCACTCTCTTTATTATCACCTTCTCGATAAGTGCGGTGATCCTGCTGATAAGTAGAGGAGAAAAACAAAATGTCCGTTCTCTCTGATTCCAAACCAAAGGTGCGGGTGAATCGCCGTCTACGTATTGAGCAAAGAGTTTTAGTTATTGTCCTAGGTTTCCTCGCCTTCCTCGGTCTATTTCCTTACGTCTTCATGCTTTTGACTTCCTTCAAAAATAATCAGCAATTTGTTGATAGTTATTGGGGATTGCCAATCCCGATTCATTTTGAAAATTATGCAGCGGCCTGGGACCAGACAAAGAACTACTTCACTACGACCTTTATTGTCGTGGCCGCGACGATCGCTGCAACCTTAATTCTTGGTTTACTCAGTGGATTTATTCTCTCCCGATTCGTTTTCGTGGGGCGGCAGTTTCTCTTCACCTGCATAGGTTTACTGCTCATGGTGCCTTGGATTGCCGCGTTAATTCCTCTCTTCGTCTTATCCAAAGACCTCAAAATGCTCAATACGATCTGGGTTTTGATTGTTCCGATGATTGCCGGAAATGCGGTTTTATCCGTGATTCTCTTTAAGAATTACATCGATGCCATTCCGCAAGAGCTTTTCGACTGCGCCGTTGTTTTTGGTGCCACTGGACCGCAGATATTTCGTTATGTGGTTGTGCCTCTCTCCCTTCCTGTGGTGGGCACAATTTCACTACTCACGATGATCAATGTATGGAACGAGTATTTCTGGCCTCTCCTCACAGTTACTGATGAATCACTCAGAACCGTATCTGTGGGAATCACATTCTTCCAGGGTCAAAACGATACGGATTACGGTGCGCTCATGGCCGGATACACCCTGGCTAGTATTCCGTTGCTCTTTCTCTTCATCTTCTTATCTAAGTACTTCCTCGCCGGAATTCAAGGCGGGCTGAACGTAAACGATAAGTAACACCGTATATAATTCTTGGATTGAGCAATTTTGAATTGTCAACCAAGAATGGATAACCGATGTCACATGATCTCATACAGCTAAGGACAATTTTTACCTCTGCTTTAGCATCTGACTGTCTTGATGCAATGGGATATGGCAAACAAGTTCTTGGTCAAGATATCCATATGCTTTCAGGCGAGGGTGTCATGATGGGTTACGCGTTTCCGGTTCAGATAGAAGTCGTAGATTCATACCCAGAGGTTCCATACATTGGTTTACTCAAGGCCCTCGACGCTATTCAAAAAGATCAGGTGTATGTAACACCCACTGCTCGAGCTGGAAAGTCTTCGCTCTGGGGAGAACTACTCTCTACCGCCTGCAACTTCAAAGGCGTCGCCGGTTCACTCGGCGATGGTCCTGCCCGAGATCTCGCACGCACCCGCGCTATGGGATTTAAAATATTTGGAACAGGTTCATCTCCCGTTGATATCAACGGTCGCTACGAAGTAGTCGCCCACAATGTTCCAGGCGTCATTGATGGCGTCGCCATTAATCCTGGCGATCTCATCGTTGGCGATGTTGATGGCGTAACAATCGTGCCCACTGCTGCAATTGATGAGGTTGTTGCGCGCGTGATCGAGAAGAATTCAGGTGAGACTAACTTTAGAAAAGCAGTCAAAGAAGGCATGGCGCCATCGGCTGCTTTTGCTAAATTTGGCGTTCTATAACTTCTTCAACTCTTCTCGATCAAGTAAGTACTTTGGTGTGTAGCCAAAACGCTTGATAAATCGTTCACTTGAATACGGAGCGGCATTGCCAGGCAATTCTCCACGTATTTCGCTCTTTGGATGAAACTTTTTCATGAGCTCCACTGTCGGTTCATCCGACATTGTGTCTGGCGCCGCTAAATTGAAAGTATCTGATCCTTTAAAATCACTCATCACAATCACTTCTAAAGCGGCTGCTGCATCGCGTAGATCTAAGTAGCACCAGAGAGCCTTGGCGGCAATTCCTTTTGGAAAGCGGGGATGTGGAGGCAAGGTGTCTTCATTCTTTGCGCGAGATGCGAGCTCGTATGTTTTATCCGGCAGATTTGTCCAAGGAAAACGCATACCGACGAAACTCATTCCAGTGCGCGAGAACCACATCCGGGCAGATAACTCATTCACTTCTTTTGAAAGAGCATAACTCTCTTCATAGACGAGTGGGTGCTCTTCATCTACCGGCACATACTTTGGTGAGGTCCATGACTCTGAATACGCAAAACCATATGCAGAAAGGCTTGAGGCATAAGCAACAATGCGTACTCCGGCATGCGCTGCAGCGCTAAAGACAGCAAATGAAGAGACCACGTTATTTGAGAAAACCTCGTGCTGCCTTTTATCTGTTGGGTTAGGAATTGCAGCTAAATGAATGACCGCTTCAACACCTGACATCACGCTGTCGCAGAAATCTAGATTAGTTAAATCTCCAACAATTACTGTGAGATTGGGGGCTACAACTCCAGCTACTCGATCAACAGCGATGACTTCATGGCCCTTTGCAACGAGGTATTCAGCAGTTGCATTTCCAAGTAATCCAGTTGCGCCCGTGACGAGAATTTTCATAACGTTATAGTAATCGCGTTCATGCTAAGACGCCTCTAGTTCCTTTCTAGGCCCAAAAATAGATTGTCGTATGACTATCCCCGAGCAATGAGATTGTATACAGTGACCCCACACACAAGGCGGAGATTTCAATGAGCAAGATCGTGATGGCTGTAGGCGAGGGAATCGATACCGCTTGGGCGAAACCGGTTGCTGAAAAGCTTGGGTTTTCTATCAAGGTTGGCCCGCTCGAAACTCTAGAGCAGTTTATAGACACAACGACTGGTTGCCAGGCGGTGTTAGTCACACTGCACAAATTAGATGCAGAGAAGTTTGCGAATGTGCCTAGCTCTGTAAAGTGCATAAGTCGACTAGGCGTTGGTTTGGACACCATTGATTTAGATGCTGCACAAGCTCATCAGATGCCTGTGATCTTCCAGCCAATGTATGCCTATAACGAAGTTGCAAATCATGCTATTTCCATGATTATGGCATTACATCGAGGCTTATTCCAAAGCAATAGAAGTACACAAGAGGGTAAATGGATTTCTGCTCCTAAAACCGCGGAGATAATTTCACTGCAAGACTCTTCATTAGGTGTGATTGGTTGCGGAAGAATTGGTAGAAATTTCATTGAGAAAATGCGTCCCTTTGTTAAAGAAATTATTGGATACGACCCTGGAGTCACATCACCGATCGAAGGCGTTCGCATGGTCACCAACCTTGATGAGCTATTAACAGCCTGCAAAGTTATTAGTATGCACGTCCCATACCTGCCTTCAACACATCACATGATCTCTGAAAAAGAGCTAGCAAAAATGCAAAAAGGGTCAATTCTGGTCAATGTTTCCAGAGGCGGTTTGATTGATGAAGACGCGCTGGTGAAGGCCCTTGAGTCAGGTCACTTGGATGGTGCGGGCCTGGACGTTTTTGAGAAAGAACCATTAGCTGAAGATTCCGTCCTTCGTCATACTAAAAATTTGATCGTTACGCCCCATATTGCTTGGTATTCGCAGAGTTCTGGCCCACGGTTATTCCAGTGGGGGTTTGAGGATGCTTTCAGTCTCATAAATACGGGAAAGATCAGTAACGGTAATTTTGCAGTTGGTCCATTCTAAATAACTACGAAACGAAAAGGAAATAAATGGAAGAGATATTCGTACCAGCGCTCGGAATGGCTATGGACAATGCCGTTTTGCTCGAATGGACTAAGCAACCAGGAGATCAAGTAAATGCTGGAGAAACAGTTGCGGTTATTGAAACCGACAAGACAACATTGGACTTAACTGCAGAGACATCTGGAATTCTAGGAAAACATAGATACCAGCCAAATGATGAAGTTCCGGTTGGAAATACTATTGCCGTAATACTTGCACCAGGAGAGGTTGAGTAGATGAGTAATTTGGGCAAGGAGAAGTCTTTAGCGGCTCTCCGTCAGATGATGGTAATCCGAGACTTTGAAGAGACTGCGGATAAATTATGCCTGCGAGGAAAAGTACCAGGCGGAATGCACAATTCATCCGGCCAGGAAGCGGTTGCAGTAGGTGTGCTATCGGCACTCGCACCAGATGATGTTATTGCTACAACTCACCGATCACACCACCACACTTTGGCCAAGGGATTTACAGCTAAGTCTGTGATGGCAGAACTTTTTGCCAAATCAACAGGAGTATCTGGTGGCCGTGGTGGATCAATGCACCTTGCCGGAGTTGAACGTGGACACTTTGGTGGAAATGGAATTGTGGGCGCAGGAGTTGGTATTGCCATGGGGGCTGCTTTAGGAATTCAAACACTCAAAGACAAAAAGGTTTCAGTGGGTTTTGTTGGTGACGGTGGAATGAATACCGGTCGAACGTGGGAGGCTGTCAATATGGCAGTTATCTACAAGCTGCCATTCATTATTGTCTGCGATAACAACCAGTATGCAGTGGAAACTTTTGTGGGACGTGTGACAGGTGGCGGAGATTTAGCAAAGCGTGCTTCAGGATTTGGCCTTCCAAGTTTTAACATCAACGGCCAAGATGTGGAAGAAGTTATTAAATACACATCTGAAGCTAGGGAGAGAGCGCTAGCTGGAGAGGGACCAACCTTCATTAATGCTGTTACATATCGATATTACGGTCACAACGTAGGTGAAAAAGGCCAATATCGAACTCAAGAAGAGATTGCCGAGTGGAGAACTTCTAAAGATCCTATTGATTACTACACCGGAGTAGTTCTCGAAAGAAAATTTGCAACACAACAAGAGATCGACGATATGCGTGCATCGGTCAGGATAGAGATCGATGAGGCTGTTGCCTTTGCCGAGTCATCACCTGAACCAGATATTTCATCAATCACCCACGGCGTAGACTCTGGAAAGTTAGGAATTCAATTATGAGCACTGATACATCAGTAAAGGCCAATGCAACACCAACGTACTCAGAGGCTTTCCAGTCTGGCGTTCGCGAGGAGATGAGCCGAAATAAAGGAATCTTTATTTTAGGTACAGATCTGCAAGAGCGTGGCGGACACTTTGCCCAAGTTAAAGGTATTGCTCAAGAATTTGGTTTCGATCGAGTGAAAGACTCACCAATTTCAGAAGCAGCGATGATTGCTGCTGGCATGGGTTCGGCAATGTATGGCTGTCACCCAATCATCGACCTTAACTTCATTGATTTTTCACTTGGTGCAATGGATGAAATCATTAACCAAGCGGCAAAGATTAGATTCATGTTCAACAAGCCCGTTCCACTAGTTATTCGTGCGACTTCAGGCGTGGCACTTGGCGGTGCGCATCACTGTAATTCACTTGAATCTTTTTTCGCCCACACCGCTGGACTATCACTAGCTGTTCCTTCAACGCCAATGGATGTTAAGGGATTGATTAAGACTGCCCTTCGCAATGAAGATCCTGTAATTTTCTTGATGCATAAGAAGCTCTCAGGTATTCGCGGCGAAATTAAGGGCGATGATTACTTCGTCCCATTTGGCAAGGCAGCGACGATCAAATCAGGTAAAGATGCCGCAATTATTTCGTATGGGTATTCCGTTATAACTGCAAACAAAGCAGCCCAGGCGCTAGAAGCAGAGGGAATATCAGTCGAAGTCATTGATTTACGTACTCTCTTCCCGCTTGATACAGATGCAATTAACGCAGCGGTTCAAAAGTTTGGCCGCGTTGTTGTTGTGGACGAAGCTCCTTTATTCGGTTCTATCACCGCCGAAATTGCCGCAACAGCAACTGAGGCAAATTTCGACTCCCTTAAGGGTCCAATCGTGCGTCTTGGTGCTGTTCGAGCACCACTGAGTGCAAACGGTGCAATGTCAGAAGCTGCAATTCCTTCAGTGGATTCAATTTCAGCGGCTGTTAAAAAGGTCATGAAATACTAAAAGGGAGAACAAGATGTCCGCAAAGGTTTTTGATTTAACCAACAAGGTAGTTGTTGTAACTGGTGCAGCCGGTGGTATCGGAATGGCGGTCTGCAGACAACTAGGGGGCAGTGGAGCAACAATTGTTCTCTCCGACATTGATAAGAGCGGACTTGAGCGCGCGAAGGCAGAGTTAGTTTCACTTGGCATCACGTGTGGAACATTTGTCAGTAACTCGAGCATAGAATCTGAAGTAATTGCTCTCTACCAATATGTTTCTAAAGAGTTTGGTGCACCGGATGTTTTGGTGAACAACGCAGCACACGGAATGCACACACCACCTCAAGACACTTCACTTGAAGAATGGAACCGTGTTATCGGAACTTCACTCACAGGTTATTTCTTGAATGCACGTGAGTTCGCGAAATTGGTTTTGTCAGCAAAGAAGCCGGCTGCAGTTGTGAACATTAGTTCAATTGCGGGAAGCTCAGCTATTGGTCGTGGAAATTTTGCTTACAGCGTTGCAAAAGGTGGAGTAAATCAATTTACCCGCGAACTCGCGATCGAATGGGCGAAGTCAAAAATTCGTGTGAATGCGATTCAGCCTTGTTCTGTAAACACTCCAGGATGGCGCAAGTGGATTGAGACTGAAGGGGAGGCTGCCAAGGCGCTGACTACCCTTTTAGTGCGTGGAATCCCTATGGGTCGAGTGGCAGAGCCAGAGGACATCGCACATGCCGTTCACTTCTTGGCGAGTGATGCTGCAGCCATGATTACGGGCACGATCTTGCCTGTTGATGGAGGCAATTTGGCCTATAACGCGGGCGGAACGCTCGGGGACTACTAAGAAAGAGAGTTAAAGGTGAGTGCAAAGGTAAAGGTCTGCGGTTTTTGCGGAGTAAAAGTAGAAATTTCGCAGATCTGATCGGCCTCATCTAACTTATCTGTTGGTCCTGTTGAAGGCTCGATCGCAACCCAGCGAGCTTTTTCTCCTGTAGAAGGCCACGCATCTAGATTAAAACAAACTCCAACGTATGGAATTTGCTCGGGGTCAAATGAAAACTGTACTGAGCACTTATGGCGTGGATTCAACAAGGTTACTTGGCCATCGATTGGTGCGGCCACAACAACCTTGTCAGTAAGTGGTGGCACCAAAGTTATCTGGCTTAAGTCATAGCTTCTGCCCGACTCCCCCACGGTGTTCGGCCAGGTATAGGAATCTAAATGACCTGCGTAACCATCTACTCCATCAATTCCCATTCGCCCACTAAGACCAAACTCCTTGGTCATTGGTGGATTACCGTTTATCACAATCTGCATTCCCTCGACTGCGTGAAAAAGTGGATGAGCCGACCAAAATCCCTTGAAACTTTCTTTGCCAATATTCTCGATGGCATATGAAAACTCTAAAGAGCGATCCTTCAAAGTTATCTCTCGCTGAAATTTGTAAGGGAAAACTTTGCCAGTAGTGCTAGTACTTATTGAATTCTCAGATTTCTGATATTCCCAGGCTTGTGACCACAGCTCCCCGTGGTCTGGCAAAGTTAAACTGGGATCTCCTGGATAACAGCTAATCCCAATGTTTGGAAAGCATTCATCAAAGCCTGTGATTTCATGCGCATCATAAGCATCACCGGATTCTCTGGCTCTTGGTGGGCGCGTTGGATCTTCCCAAAGCCATTCATAGTCAGCGCGCTTATCTCTAATCTGCGCAACTTTGGCACCTAATTCAGGAATAACAGATACTTTCAAATAATCATTTTCAAGTACTTCTGTTTTCCAGCCATGAATGTATTCCGCCATGCACACAATCATGGCATAGTATGTGAGATCTTAGAAGTAGTTCATCCAAGAGAAAGAGACCGCTATGAATTCCAAAAATCATTGGGAAGGTCAATTTTGTATTGTCACTGGTGCTGCTTCAGGTATTGGGCTTGCGACTGCGCAATTACTTAGTGACAGTGGGGCAATAGTTCTAGGTTTAGATCGACATGACAGTGCTGGATCTAGCGCAAAGGTTCTCTCGGATAATAAGAACCTCTACCGAAAGTGTGATTTATCGGTTCCAGAGAGTATTGAAAAAGTCTTTGCTGAGTTTAAAGATTCAAAGTTAGCAGCATTGTTTAATGTGGCTGGGCTGCCTACTAATGGCGCGGGAATTGAAGATACGAGCGTAAGTGACTGGGACGCAATACTTAATGTTAACTTGCGCGCAGTTTTCTTGACCTCTAAATATTCATTGCCATTGTTTAAAAATAATGGCGGTGGATGCATTGTGAATGTCTCATCTGTGCATGCTTACTCAACAATGAAAAATCATGCTGCCTATACCGCCTCAAAAGGTGGAGTGAAGGCTCTCACGACAGAGTTAGCTATTGAGTTAAACCCACAATCCATCCGTGTGGTCGGCGTCGCACCTGGCGGAATTAACACTCCTATGACAACGAAAGATTTAGCTCAAGATGCAGAATTGTTGAACAGTTTAGGTTTCCCAACTGATGGAAAATCTATCGGTCATGTGGGAGAGCCGGAAGATATCGCAAGAGTTTTGGTGTGGTGCGCATCCCCAGAGGCCTCTTTCATAACTGGAACTACGATTCAAGCAGATGGCGGCTTACTCTCACGACTTGGTTACGACAAAGGGAATTAAGGAATGATAAAAAATATTAAGGGTCTAGATGTTGCCGCCAAAATCCAAGCCACTTTAGGTGAAGGACCAGCATGGAATACCAAACTTGGTGTGCTTCATTGTGTAGATATCTTAGGGAAAAAGGTTTACACACATAACCCTGAGCTTGGAACGATTGACCATTTCTCAACGGAGATGTCTCCTGGTGCTGTTTTGCCGACTACTGCTAATAAATTAGCGATCGCCTTAAATGATGGCATATATCTGGCTGATCTCGATGGCAAGAATCTTGAAAAGAAGTTTTCGATCGAACCTGAAATTCTTGGAAACCGTATGAATGATGCAAAGTGTGATCCTAACGGCGTGATTTTCGGCGGAACTATGGGTGATGGAAATTCACCTACTGGTTCGCTCTATCGAATTGATTCCCATGGAGTTACAAAAGTTCTTAAAGATGTCACAGTTTCAAATGGTCTTGCTTGGAGCCCTGATGGTTCCAAGATGTATTACATAGACTCTGGGAAAAAATCGGTTCAGGTTTCAGATTTTGACGCAGCTACTTCTTCGATTATTGGTTTCAAAAACTTTATTGAATTTCCAGATTCATTCGGTATCCCAGATGGAATGTGTGCCGATAAGGAAGGTGGAATTTGGGTCGCTTTCTTCGGTGGACAGCAGGTGAGAAGATTTTCAGCTGAAGGTATTCAAACACATGAGATTCAGCTTCCAGTTCCGCAAATCACTAGCTGCTGCTTTGCCGGTGAAGATTCCACAATCCTTTACATCACCACAGCATCGATAGATCTTGGGGATGGGCGAAAAATAGGAAGCGAAGATGGAAACCTTTTTCGTATTGATGTGGGAATCCCGGGTGCGGGAACAGTTCCCTTTGTTCTATAAAAACTAATCTGGCGGAGACGAGGAGATTTGAACTCCTGAAGGGTTTAACCCCTTACCTCGTTAGCAGTGAGGCGCACTCGACCGGGCTATGCGACGTCTCCAAGTGTGAGGCAAAGTCTACCGCCTCTTCTCTGCATTGTTAATCGGGGAATTGAGGCTCCCTTTTCTCGCTGAGATTAATGTGACTCGCGCGGAGTTGCAGAACCAGTTGAACCACGTAGGAAATCAAGATCTACGCCTAAGTGGGCCTGTTGCACGTGATCGATGTACATGCGCTCCCAGCCACGTGTTGGCTTAGCCAATGCATCAAGTGTTGCCTGCGATGGAGTTCGTGCTGCTAACTCGGCGTCACTGATCTTTAAATTAATTGTTCGCTCTGGAACATTGAGTTCGATTAAATCACCGTTGCGGATGAGAGCAAGTGGTCCACCAGCTGCTGCTTCCGGGGAGACATGCAATACAACAGTTCCGAAGGCGGTGCCGCTCATACGACCATCGCAGATACGGACAAGGTCATCAATACCCTTTTCCAATAACTTCTTTGGAATCGCCATATTTGAAACTTCAGGCATTCCGGGATAACCCTTAGGCCCACATCCGCGCAAAACCAAAACACTATTTTCATCAACATCTAAATCTGGATCGTCAATACGCGCATGGAAATCTTCAACGCTTTCAAAGACAACGGCTGCACCTGTGTGAACAAGTAGCTTGGGGCTAGCTGCAGCTGGTTTGATCACGGCGCCATCGGGTGCGATATTTCCGCGCAAGACAGCGATACCTGCTTCGAGTTGAATTGGCTTGTTATATCGCGCGATGACGGTTTCATCGTAGATCGGCGTACCTTTTAGGTTTTCTACCGTTGGTCTTCCCGTAACATTTATTGCGCTGCGATCGAGGTGGTGTTCTACCTCTGCGAGAACTGCTCGCAAGCCTCCTGCACGGAAAAGGTCCTCCATTAAGTGCTCTCCGGCAGGGAGAAGGTTTACAAGCAATGGGATGCGAGAACCAAGGCGATCAAAATCATCAAGGGTCAGGTTCACTCCAGCGCGACCTGCAATTGCAAGAAGGTGAACGACCGCGTTCGTTGATCCACCGATTGCACCGAGCGCCACGATTGCATTGGTAAAGGCTCCTATTGTGAGAATGTCTTGCGGCTTCAAATCTTCTTTCACCATCTCAACAATGCGGCGACCAGAGTCATGGCTTGCCTTAAGTAAACGACTATCTGCAGCTGGTGTTCCTGCTAAGCCAGGCAAAGTCATTCCCAGTGCTTCTGCAACGCAACCCATTGTTGACGCAGTTCCCATCGTGTTGCAATGGCCTTTGCTGCGAATCATTGAGCTCTCTGATGCATTGAAATCTTCTTCGCTCATCTTTCCTGAGCGCACATCAGCGGCAAAGCGCCAGACATCGGTGCCACACCCTAATTGCTTTCCTTTAAATGTTCCGTTGAGCATTGGTCCGCCAGGAACAACAATGGCAGGAAGATTGACTGATGTTGCGCCCATAAGTAGTGATGGAATTGTTTTATCGCAACCACCGAGAAGAACAACGCCATCAATAGGATTGCCGCGAATCATTTCCTCGACAGCCATCGCAGCTAAATTTCGCCATAGCATTGCAGTTGGACGTAAATTTGATTCACCGAGTGAGAGCATCGGTAGATTGTGTGGGACTCCACCGGCTTCCCAGATTCCATTTTTTACACTTTGGGCGACTTCGTTGAGGTGCATATTGCACGGCGTGAGATCTGATGCCGTATTAAGGATCGCGATCTGAGGACGTGTGCCGGTAAACGCTGAATCAGGGTTACCACGGCGCATCCATGCACGATGAATATATGAATCTTTTGTATTTCCGGATAACCAATCAGCGCTTCGCATTGTCGAAGTATAGGCTCACAATTTCACCTCGTGAAGAGGCTTCAGTTTATTTCTAGTCTCGGTAGACTAAAGATATGAATAATGAGAAGGCAGAGGTCGAGAGCACCACGACAAAAAGAGTCTACGACCAAGCTCCATCAGAGATGTTTGGAAATTTCATGCAGAGCGGATGGATCGCATCCGACCTTCCAGCACTTGAGCCTCTCGAAGTTGTCACCTACGCATACGTGCGCAGGCAAGCACTCTCTGCCGCCTTCGCTGGAATCCGACTCGTTCTTCCATCAGGTAATGCAAAAGTACGCTCGAATGACACCGATTACATCTATCGCCCGGATACCGCCTTTGCTTACTACAGCGGCGTCCAAGGCAGTGATGCAAATGAAGATGCAGTGTTGGTCATGGAGCCGCACCCAGATGGTGGACATGAAACGTTTTTGTATATCCATCCGCGCTCGACTCGTGACACAGATGCTTTCTATCGCGATACACACTACGGCGAACTCTGGGTCGGACGGCGTTACACACTTGGCGAAGCACAATCTCGTTATCAGATCGCTACTCGCAAGGTGACAGAACTCAAAGATTTCCTTACCGGTACTCCTGCACTTGTTCTACGTGGCAGTGACCGCATGGTTGATGCGGTGGTTGCAACCCACCCTCAAGAAGAAGAGTTTTCAATTTTTATCTCAGAACAGCGCTTAACAAAAGACGAGTACGAAGTTCGAGAAATGCAACGCGCCGTCGATGCAACAGGGTTTGGATTTAACGATGTAATCCTGACTCTTCCGGCAGCGGCTGAACATCCGCGAGGTGAGCGAATCGTGGAGGGAGCGTTTTATGGTCGCGCGCGTCTTGAGGGACATGGCGTTGGCTACAACACAATTGCAGCATCAGGCTCTCATGCGTGTGTTCTTCATTGGCAACGTAATGATGGGCCTGTTTCACACGGTGATTTGATATTGCTCGATGCAGGTATCGAAGTTGATTCTTTCTACACTGCAGATATCACGCGAACACTTCCTGTCTCTGGAAAATTCTCACCAGCGCAACGCGCCTTATACATGTTGGTCTATGAAGCACAGCTCGCAGGTTTTGCAGCAGTAAGGCCTGGTGCGATATTCACCGATGTAAATAAAGCGTGCCAAGAGGTATTAGCAAAAGGGTTAGCTGATATGGGAGTTCTTACCGTCAGCGCAGAAGAATCCATGAAGCCAGAAGTTGGTTTACATCGTCGTTGGACCCTGCATGGGGTGAGCCATCACTTAGGACTTGATGTGCATGATTGCGCCAAGGCTCGTAAAGAGAATTACACCGATGCACCATTGCGTGAAGGAATGATCATTACCGTTGAACCAGGTCTATATATCCAGCCTGATGATGAGCTCTTCACCCCTGAATATCGTGGAATCGGTATTCGCATCGAAGATGATGTGGTCGTTACTGCAGATGGTTGCCGCAACCTCTCAGAGAGAATCCCACGTCACCCTGATGCCGTTGAAGAGTGGATTAAAACACTTCAACAGGCACGATAAGATCGGATAATGAGTCAATCATTAATCCATGCGCATGGGCTAACTAAGAAGTTCGGCGATTTCACTGCAGTTAACGGCATCGATCTCGATGTGGTTAAGGGTGAATCATTTGGCCTACTTGGTCCAAATGGCGCTGGTAAGTCCACTGCCATGCGCATGATTGGTGCGACCTCGCAGCGCACATCAGGTGATCTCACAATTTTGGGTAAAGATCCTGAGCACTTCGGTCCACAGATTCGCGCCCACTTAGGCGTTGTCCCCCAGCAAGATAATTTAGATACTCATCTAACAGTGACAGAAAATCTCTACATCTACGGTCGCTACTTTGGCCTCTCTCGTAAATTTGTTAAGGGTAAGATCGAAGAGCTTCTTGTCTTTGCTCAACTAGAAGAGAAGCGAAATGCAAAGGTTGAATCCTTAAGTGGTGGCATGAAGCGACGCCTGACAATTGCTCGCGCTCTCGTAAGTGAACCAGAAATTTTGATGCTCGATGAGCCAACTACCGGCCTTGATCCGCAAGCCCGTCACATTTTGTGGGATCGCCTCTTCAGGCTTAAAGAAGATGGAGTGACGCTACTTATTACTACTCACTTTATGGATGAGGCAGAACAACTCTGTGATCGCCTCGTTGTGATGGATAAAGGTTCAATTATGGCCGAAGGAAGCCCGGCACAACTCATTAAGGACTATTCAACCAGGGAAGTTCTTGAAGTTCGCTTTGGTTCTGAGCGCAATTCAGAGATGGCTAATGAATTAGGACAGTTATGCGAAAGAATCGAAGAGCTTCCAGATCGCATCTTGATGTATACCGAAGATGGTGAAGAACTTCTTGAGCGTGTGTACAAGAAGAATTTCCACCCAAAAACTTCTCTTGTCCGACGCAGCTCACTTGAGGATGTCTTTTTGCGTCTGACCGGAAGAACGTTGATCGATTAATGAGTTTACTCAGAGAGCGTCAAGGGTCGCTCAAGATTGTTGATGCCGCAAAAGTTGCCGCACGCGGTGCCATTTTTGTTACTGAGGCCCGACTTCGCGCAATGCTTAAATGGGTCTGGCTCATAATCGGACTTGCAATTGCAAACCCAGTTCTCTACTTAATCTCTATTGGTTTAGGTGTCGGTGCGTACATTGATAAGAACACCGGCGGCATGGGCGTTGATGGTGTTTCTTATGTAACCTTCTTAGCTCCAGCACTGCTTGCAACAGCTGCGATCCAAGGTGCCATTGATGAGAGCGTTTACCCGACCCTTGAAGGATTTAAGTGGAATAAGACTTTCTTTTCAATGAATGCCACACCTCTAAGTGGAAACCATATTGCGATGGGTGTCTTCCTAAATAGTCTCATTCGCGTCATCTTCACCGCCGTCATTTACTGGTTAGTCATGCTCGCCTTTGGCGTTCTTGAGTCGCCGCGAGCCTGGCTTGCTATCTTCACAGCTGTAATGGCAGGGGCTGCCTTTGGTGCGTTAATGCAAGCACTCGCCGGAATGTTAGAAAATGAAGATGTTTTCTTTACGGTTCTTGGACGTTTTGTGATTATGCCGCTCTTCTTATTCTCAGGCACCTTCTACCCGCTTACAAATATGCCGATCTATCTGCAATGGATCGGTTGGATCTCACCCTTGTGGCACGCAACCGAACTCGGTCGCTGGCTTAGCTACGGCCATGAAATTTCATCCCAGATGCTCTATGTCCACTTTATATTCCTTAACTCACTTCTGCTTATTGGCATCATTGCATCTCGCCGAATCTTCACAAAAAGGTTGGGCAAATAAATGATTATCTCTACAGCTGTTGCTATCGCCGAAGCTCGTATGGGCAAGCCAGGTGAAAAGTATTACTCGGGTCGCTCACGCGCAATTATGGAGCGGGCTTACATAGCCTTTAAATCATCGACGTGGATGATAGTTATCTCTGGCTTTATTGAGCCTGTTCTCTTCCTACTTTCATTTGGTTACGGCCTTAAAGACCTTGTCGGAGACATCACTGTCGCAGGGCAACCTATTGGGTATGTTGCATTTATTGCACCGGCGTTGCTAGCAACAAGTGCCATGAATGGCGCGATCTATGACTCGACGATGAATGTGTATTTCAAACTTAACCACGACCGCATTTATCACGGCATGCTATCGACATCTCTTGGACCAATGGATGTAGCCCTCGGTGAGATTGGCTGGGCGTTATTGCGCGGCTTCTCATATGCAGTTGGTTTCATGGCACTTGTTACTCCACTTGGTTTGATACCGAGTGCGTGGGGAATTCTTGCAATCCCTGCTGCTGTGCTGATCGCATTTGGGTTCGCATCCTTTGGTATGGCGGTGACGTCTTATATGAAGTCCTTCCAGCAACTTGAAGTCGTAAATATTGTTCTTCTGCCTATGTTCTTATTCTCTGGCTCTTTCTACCCGCTCTCAGTATTTCCAGAGTGGCTACAAACTTTGATTAGATTGTTCCCCCTCGCCCATGCCATCGATTTGGTACGTGGATTAACTCTTGGCAATATTTCGTGGGCACTGCTTGGGCATGCCATGTACTTCGTGGTGATGATTGTTGTGGGGCTCTTCTTCACGACAAAGCGTCTCAACGCGCTCTTTATGCGTTAAGAAACTAGTTGCAACCCAAGCCACGCTGCGGCTAGACCGCACACCAGTGATGCGATGAGGTTCATTGCAACCTCTTTATACTTTTTGAGTTCATAGCCAAGATACAGGTCAAGGATAAATGTCGACCACGTTGTGAAGGCGCTTGCAAAACCAATGGCGAGAAAGTCATGCCATTGGGATTTATCCGAAAAGGTGAGACCAATGAGAAACGAACCAACAATATTGACGGCAAAAGTTCCGATTGGTTTTCTTGTAAATGTGCGAAAGTATTGGTCAATCAGGAAACGAGCAGGTGCACCGAGGGCCGCCCCCAGGGCCACATAAAGTGCGCTCATGGCTTCACCTTTATTGTCGCCCTAGCAAATGGAATCACCACAGCAATTGTGATGATGGAAGCGATAACTGTTAGTGCCAGATAGCTAAAGCCCATCGCGTCTTCTCCTACTACTTCGATGGTGACAGCAGAAAACGTCGTCATTCCTCCACAAAATCCCGGAAGTAAGAACCATCGAAGTTCGGTAATCCCGCGACGTTCCATTAAGACGAGAAAGTATCCGGCAAGTGCAACGCCGATGAGATTTGCATTAAGTGTTGCCGCTGCAGTGTCAGGTGTGATCAGTGAGATTCCATAACGGAAAAGTGAACCAAGTGCGCCGCCGACTGCGACAAGGAGAACGGCTTTCACCGTCTACTCTTTTTTACGAGAGTATTTACAATCGTCATGATTGCGCTAATGATTATGACTGCAAAGAGCGCGCTCCAAAAATCGCGAACATCGAGAGCATCGCTCCAACGAGCGGTGAGTGAAAACATTGCCGCGTTAACAACAAAGATAAAGAGTCCAAGTGTTAAAAAAGTAAGCGGGAAGGTGAGAATCTTTACGATTCCTCCGATAACAGCATTAATCACGCCAAAGAGAAGAGCGACCCAAAGAAAGGTGAGAGCGCCGCCGTTAATGCTGATTCCGGGTACAAGAAGAGTTGCACACCAAAGAGCAGCTGCAAGTCCAAACCAACGAAGAATCTGTATTCCCATAGGAAGAGTATTACCCTTCGCGACGACGAATCTTGGAACCTAACCAGCGCGCTGGATCATATTTAACATCCACAACGCGTTCCTTCATTGGAATGATCGCGTTATCGGTAATACGAATGTGCTCTGGACAGACTTCAGTACAGCACTTGGTGATGTTGCACATTCCGAGGCCATGCTCTTCTTGAGCGGTGCGCTTGCGGTTCTTCAACATATCAAGTGGGTGCATATCAAGTTCTGCGATACGAATAAAGAAGCGTGGGCCTGCAAATGACTTCTTATTCTCTTCGTGATCTCGGATAACGTGACAGGTATCTTGGCAGAGGAAACACTCAATACATTTACGGAATTCTTGGCTGCGCTCAACATCGATCTGCTCCATGCGTGCTTCGCCTGGACCAAGATCTGCTGGGTGCTCGTACGCCGGAATCTCCATCGCCTTCTTGTAGTTAAAGGAGACATCTGCAACAAGATCTTTAATCACTGGGAATGCGCGAAGTGGTGTCACTGTGATCTCTTCGCCTTCTTCAAATGAACTCATGCGAGTCATGCATGCAAGACGTGGCTTTCCATTGATCTCCATAGAACAAGAACCACACTTACCGGCCTTACAGTTCCAACGAACTGCGAGATCGCCCATCTGGGTTGCTTGTACGCGATGAATCACATCGAGGACTACTTCGCCTTCATTGGCATCTACTTCAACGTTTTGAAGCGATCCGCTCGTTGAATCACCACGCCAGATCCGAAGATTTACTTTGCGCGCCATTAGTTGGAACCGCCTTTCGCAATTTCTTCTGATGTCATGTATTTCTCCAACTCGTGAACGTCAAAGAGATCGAAGAGTTCCTTGGGTAGCGCTGGGAGTTTCTGCTCACGCACAACAACTTCGTTGCCGTTATATGAGGAGATGTGATTGATCTGGCGCCATTTGTCATTCATGCCTGGGAAGTCATCGCGAGTGTGTCCTCCGCGAGATTCTTCACGAGCAATTGCTGACTTGGCAGTGCTCTCGGCGACTAACAACATATTGTCGAGGTCAAATGCTAAGTGGAATCCAGGATTGAATTTACGATCTCCGGCAACGCTTACGTTCTGACTGCGCTTACGAATCTCGGCAATTTTTCCGATTGCATCTTTAAGTTCAGATCCGGTTCGGATAATTCCGACCAGGTTATGTGTCACTTCTTGTAACTCTTGGTGCAATGAATACGCGTTCTCGCCACCGACGCGAGTAAATGGAGCTTGGATGCGATCGCCGGCAGCCTTTACAGATGCTTCGCTTACAGCAACAGGTGTCGAACCTTTGACGTAAGCAGCGGCACCCATTCCTGCGCGGCGGCCAAAGACGAGTAGATCTG